>ERZ1027200.170-NODE-170-length-46132-cov-14.743451_pt1 | contig 46132 bp, 51 predicted proteins | sample MGYA00519271_ERZ1027200 | MGnify/ENA primary metagenome ERZ1027200 (study PRJEB26926, sample SAMN06164742) | human gut metagenome | biome: ENVO:00009003; feature: ENVO:2100002; material: ENVO:00002003 | host: Homo sapiens | place: USA | collected 2012 ...
TTGCTCTATTTTGCACCACAATTTAGCGTTTACACAAAATTTGGGATTGACCCCTTGAATTTTTATAAACTGTTGAGCATTTGTTATTGCTGATTTGATTTTTAACCGATTACGAACAATGCTGCTATTTTGCATTAGATCTTCTATTTTTGCATCATCGTACAGCGCTACTTTTTTGCAGTCAAAGTTATCAAAAGCAATTCTAAATGCCTCTCTTTTGTTTAGTATTGTCAGCCACGATAGTCCTGCCTGCATACCTTCAAGTATTAACATCTCAAATAATTTATTCTCATCATGAACGGGCTTCCCCCATTCATTATCATGATACTCTTTATATAAGTCGGTAGTTGCCCATGAACATCTTTGTATCAATTCTTCCATAAGTTTCTCCGTCCTATAAAGCAAGATTTGTTTGCCACATCATAGCACACCCCCAAAAATGTGTAAAGCCAAATTCTACACCGAAAGGAGATCTTAACCTTGAAAGATGCAACGCAATTTCATATCCGACCTGCCCGCCCGGAGGAGGCGGGCTTATTTTATACCCCGCACCCCGAAGAAGATAAGCGGCTGGGTACCGTTGGCCATGTCCGCATGGACTTCGGGCGCAGCGGCAACGAGTTCTGGCATACCTGGTGGCCCCGCGGCCCGGAGGAACTGAACAGCCCTGCGTTCAAGGCGGAGCTACAGCAAATCGTGAACACGCTGCGAGAGAATGTGCTGAAAAGCCGCTTCGCGATGGAGCGTTTTTGCTATGACCACGGCGGGAAAATCGACGGCGGCTATGTACAGAACTACGGCTACATCGTGGAAACGGAGCATTATCGCTACTGCCTGCGATGCAACCCGTCCCCTGGAGATTACAATGGTTACCTCACCGCTTACGATTTGGCCGTCCAGCGGCAGCACATGGCGCGGGACAAGCCTCTGGTGGGCCGCGTGTCCTATGCCAATGGCGACGCGCAGGAGTTTACCGATGCCGAAGCCTTTCTCAAGTGTGTGCGGGAAGAACTTCCGTACCGCCCGACCACAGGTCTGCGCTATGAAGTGGTGACCGATGATCCCGCCGTCCGCAAGCAGGTGGATGACATGATCTTCGACTTCTACGGCGAGGAAAATCCCCGTCAGTTGGAGGAATATCAAAAAACGCCCGATCAGGGCATGACAATGGGAGGTATAAAGTGATGGACAGAAAAATGGTGAATTTTATCAAGGAACAGTATCCCCCCGGCACCCGCATCCGGCTCAATTCTATGGACGATCCTTACGCGCCCATTCTTCCCGGCACCGAGGGCGAAGTAGACTTCGTAGACGACGAAGGACAAATTTTTATGAAGTGGGACAATGGCCGCACGCTGCCGCTCGCCCCCGGCAAGGACAGCTTCACCGTGCTGCCACCCAAGCTGACCACGCTCAAGCTGTATATGCCCCTGACCGCCGATCTCTACGAGCGGAACGAGTACGGTGATCTCGATGACAGCAGCACACTGTTGGAGGGCAGTGAGCTGCGGGGCTATCAGGATCAGATCACGGCGGCGCTGGTGAAAAACCGGATGCCGGAGGAGGCGGAGCGAGGTCTCATGCATTGGTATGATGAAGCCGACAACGTCAACACCAAGGTGCGCTCCGCCGTCTTCACCGTGGAGGAGCGTGACCGGCAGCTCTGGGGCGTGGCGGAATGCCGCGTCGCCGGAAAATTGTCGGATACCGAAATGGATACTTTGAAAGAGTTTATCACCGGACAGGCTTCTGATGGCTGGTGCGAGGGGTTTGAGCAGCGGGAGATCTCCGTGGATGACGGCGGCGAATTGTATGTCCACTTTTGGAATTCGGACGAGTGGAGCATCCAAACGGAGCAGGAATTGTTCGCCCCCAAACTCCGTGAGCAGAACGGGATGAAAATGGGAGGTCTCGGCCGTGGATAAGAAGATATTTCATGTATATCTTGCGAAAGAAGGCGTACCCAACAACGAATCCTATGCCAAGCTGGACTTGCCCGCCTCCCCGTGGGAGGTGGTGGATGCGCTGGACAAGGTACGGCTGAACGAGGGTGAGCAGTTATACATGGAGATCGAAGACTACTATGCCTTTGAGTATCTCGCTCCCCATTTGGACGGGTTGGACATCAGCCTCAACGAGCTGAACGACCTTGCCGCACTGCTGTCGGCGCTGGACGAGGTGCAGGAAGCTGCCTTTGAGGGGCTGTTTTCCATGGAGGTGCAGAGAAAAGTAAACGCCAACGGCGGTGTCATCACGCTGCAGGATCTGCGGGATCTGGCGGTCAGCGCAAAAACAGACTGCTATCATGTTGTGGAGGCCGCGGATGACGCCCAGCTTGGCCGCTTCTACGCGGAAAACGACTTTGTCCCCGAACTGGACGGCGTATCCAACGAGGTGTTCGAGATGCTGGACTTCGCCGGCATCGGAAGAATGATGCGGTGCAGTGAAAACGGCGTTTTTGTGGACAGTCTGTATGTACTGCGGGATGGCGAACTGACCACCGCGCCGCCCATTCAAAAAACGCTGCCGGAAAAGCCGGGATACCTCTTCCGGCTCACGCTCGGACTGCATTCCGACATTGGCGATGCGCGCACGGTGACACTGGATCTTCCCGCAGCAGAGGCGGAGCTGCTGGACGCGCAGGAGCAGCTTGGCACCCTGAATTGGGAAAACACTGTTGTCCTCAACTATGACGGCATTCTGCCCAACGCCGCCGTCTTTGCGGATCTGCCCTCCGAACTGGAGGAATTTAACGCCTTCACCAAGGCCGCGCGGGACATTCCGAGATTCGAGGTGCCAAAGCTGAAGGCTCTGTTGGAGCAGTTCGATGTACGGGACATCGAAACCGCCCTGTTCTTGACGGAGCATCTGGCGGACTACGTCCTCACGCCGGACTTGAGTTCCCCGCAGGAAACAGCCATTGACCGCCTGCGCTTCATGACGGATGACCATTCGGCGGAGCTGCTGCTCTCCCATGTGAACCTCTACGCCTACGGCTGCGACCTCATCAAGGAGGACAACGCCACACTCTCGCCCTACGGCCTGCTGCACCGCGCGGACTATCAGCCCATGCTGTCACCAATGCAGGAAACACAGAAAATGGAGATGAAAATGAAATAACACCGTCTTGACCCGCGAACGCGGATCAGAATCATTTTAGGGGCCGTATTCCCGGAGGGGGAAAGCGGCCCCTTCTTTTTTGCGCATTGTCCTTTCCTCAGGGAGTACAGTCCCGGAAAGGAAATCGCAATGCAAAACGAAAAAATTCTGGCATATCTCGAAGGCTCCTGTTTCGGAAAAGCGAACCGCGCCAGCGGAACGGAGCTGGAGCGGGCCCTCCATATCAGTGGGACTTGCCTGCGAAAGCAGGTCAACCGGCTGCGGTGCAAGGAGCACCCCATTGCCAGTGACCGCAGCGGCTACTTCTATGCCACCAATGCCGGCGAGGTCTATGACACCATCCGCCAGCTGAAGCAGATGGTATCCGGACTGGAGGCGGCCATCAGCGGTCTGGAACGGTCTATGGAACGCTTCCGGGAGCATGGGGAGGCCGGACATGGCTAAGCCGCCCTTTCCGTGGATCGGCGGCAAGGAGAAGATCGCGCCCTACATCCTGCAAACCTTCCCGGCGAAGCTGGCGCAGTATGTGGAGCCCTTCGGCGGCAGCGGTGCGGTGCTGCTGGCTCTGCCCCAGGACCCAAGCCGCTTGGACATCTACAATGACTTGGACGCCGAGCTGGTGAACCTGTATTCCTGCATCAAGGAGTGCTCCAACGTTCTGCTGCGGGAGCTGAAATTCCTGCCCATCCACAGCCGCAGGCTTTTCGAGTATTACCGCGACTTTGTCGCCCACAAAGAGGTCTACTATCAAAATGTGCAGGCGGAGATCGCGTGTCTGGGCGACCGCTCCTGTTTTACGGAGGAACAGGCCGGGGAGCTGCTCCCCATTTTTCAGGAGCGGCTGGCACTGTTTGATGTAAAACGGGCGGCGGCGTATTACCTCGCCATCCGGGGCAGCTTCAGCGCGACGGTCACCTCCTTCGGCGTAAAGGGCATGGATGTCGAAAACCTTTTGAAACTGTTTCCACCTGTGTCCGCACGGCTGAAGGACGTGCCGCTGGAGAACAAAAACGCCTTGCAGCTCATTCGGGAGCGGGACCGAGAGGATGGTCTCATCTATGCCGATCCACCCTATGTCAAAACGGAGCGGATCTATCGGATCGTAGGAAAAACCAGACGTTTCCGTAAATTCCACGTCCGGCTGTGGCAGGTGCTGTCTGCCTGCAAGGGCTATGTCGTCCTCTCCTACAATGACTGTCCATTTATCCGCAAGCTCTATAGAGACTGGTACATTTTATCCTTCCAGCGCGGCAACCCGCTGTCTCAGAAAAAGGGCGCGTCCTTTGGCGAGCTCATCATCACCAACTATGACCCCCGCCCTTACATGACCCGGCAACTGAACCTCTTTGACGAGTCTCTGGGCGAATGGGAACTGAAGCTGGTCCACATTCCAAATCATCCACCAAGACGGAAAGGAAGCCCAGCCGGATGCCGGGCTTCCAACCAAAACTTATTACAATAGGAGGCAAACAAGATGAAATTCCATTTGAACCATGACCTCGCGAACAAGACCCTTACCATCCCCCGCGCCGCGCTGCAGCTCTCCGGCCTTGCAGATGTCAGCGACCTAACGATCCATACCGAAAACGGCTGCGTTCTGCTGCTGCCGGACAAAATGTCTGTCGCGCAAACGCTGAAAACCTTCCAACTGCTGACGGCGATCAACGCGGAGCTTCTGTTCCGACTGGCAAAAAGCAGTGCTCTGGCCCACGGCGCCGAAAATGACGCTTGCGATGGATGCCATTGGGAAAAAGAGTGTTTTCAGGACGTCCTGCCGCTGTGTATGCTGGCAGAGGCCGGCATCGACCCGGTGGAAGGAGATTTCGAATGCGCAGTGAAGGACGGTACGCTGGTGCTGCGATCCGGCACTGATACAAATGTATATGAAATGATGAAGAGTCTGGATGATGACTTCCGCGATCTGCTGAAAGGCGCGGGCGTTTCGTTGTCCGGGCTCTTCCTGCTTTTGAAGGAGGAACTGGATCATGATGAATGACACCTATCTCTACCCCTATTCCTCCGCCGAGGCGAGAGAGCGGGACGAGCTTCCTCTCTGGCGGGAGAGCCACAAGGCGAGCATCGCCTGCCGCAACGCCATCGAGGACGCCATCCGTCAGAACTTCGATGGGATGCATCTGGACAAGAACTGTATCACGCCGGTGCTGGAGGAATACGGCTACAAGCGCACCGCGTGGGTGCTTGCCAACACCCTGCACGAACTCAAGTGGGACGGGCGCTTCGGCCTTGCCAACAGGCAGTGGGCGGAGCGCGCCTGCATCCCCACAGATCTCAACCACAACAGCGACTTTGTTGTCCGAAGCCATCCGGCCGTGCTGGATGGCTTCGTCACTTTCTACCGTAAGGCAGTGCAGGCGTTAAATCTCTTTGGCGCGGAGCATTGCGTTGGTGACCGCGCCGAGCAGGACTATACCGGAAAGGTGCTGGTGCTGTCACCGGAGGCGCTGCGGGAGCAGTATTGGAGTCAGGAAAACCAACTCTGGTATGCTCGGAGCGGCTTTGGATACGAGCCTCATTCCAGTGGTCGAGCAGTCTTTGCCACCTGCCTCTCGGACGGTGAAACAGCCAGATGGAACCGGGAGGATTTCATCGGCGTACTGGATGACAAGTTCCTGCCGGAATGGGCGCGGGAAAAGCTGGCGGAGCTGATGACGCAGGAGCAGGCGGACGCCCCCACAATGGGCGGCATGAAAATGAAGTGAGGAGGATACTTGCATGAGCATGACCTATTACACCGTGGACGATCTTCGGCCCGGAAGATCCGGCTGGGGTGTGAAACGTTTTTCCGCGTTGAATGACGCGATCTCCCATTACCGGTCGCTCCCTATGGATGGGGTCCGCGTCCTCGGCATGGCGGATGATGCCCACGCCTATGAGCTCATCCGCTGTGTGCGGCTTTTCCCCGGCGATGCTCAGGGCGAGGATGTTCTGGCGGCAGATCACTGGCGCAACGGCTTGACGAAAATGAACGCTGCCCTGAAAGACGCGCTGGATATTTGCTTGGAAAGCCTGCGTCCCCGTTTTCTGCTGGAGCCGGAGCGTCTGATCCCCATTCCCCGGCACAAGAAGCTGCGGAAAGAACTGCGGGAGGCCCTTCTCTGGCAGGGCTATGAAGAAAACTATGATTCCGCCATTCGCGCTGTTTTTGTAGAAGGCGCTGGCTGGCTCTCGCCCCAGGATGTGAAAAAGCAGAGGCAGCTTCCTCTGGTGTTGCGCTATCGGGTGGACGGCATGACGAAGGATGGGGCCTACCTCTCCTTAGAAGTGGAGCCTTGGGAATATGACCTCCTGCTGGAGCAGACAAGAGATCACTATAAAATGAAGAAACATTAAGGAGGAACACAAAATGAAACGAATGCTTTCCCTTTGCGCCGCGGCGCTGTGCCTGACTTTGGCACTGACACCCACTGCGCTGGCGGCGGACTTTGAGCCTGCGGTACCGAACGCCAAGGTCTGCTACCCCACCGCCATCGTTCGCAGTGACGATGGTACGGAACTGAAAAAGATCTATGATCTGAGCCCCGAAGACGATCCTGCCGGTATTCCCCGCTCGGACTTCCGGCAGGACGGCTTTCACTACACCCTGACGGACCTTCTGAAGCAGGAACTTCCGGAAAATGAGAGCCGCCAGCACACAGAGCACATTTCCGTTGAAAGCGCCAAGAAAGATATGGAATCCGTGCTGGCGCTGCTGCCGCAGGAGCGGGAATTCATCACGGATGACGGCCTCATGGGGACCCTGACGCTCCGACTTGATACCGTGCAGGTGGAGCCGTCCGGCTACGGCACTGCCACCAAGGAAATCTCCACCAAGCGCAGCTACCCCAATCTTGCCGAGCAGGATACGCAGTATCTTCCCAAAACCATTACGGAAAACGGCAAGACCCTGACGCTCACGGACATCCAGTGGCAGACGGACAACACCGCCAACATGGATGGTTATGCCGTGGCAGACCGCTATACCGCCGTTGCCACCTATTCCGGAAGCGCCACCAGCAGCTATGTGAAAGGCTATACCGTCACGGCGGACTACGCCGGGACCGTCAGCCGGATCGCCTTGAACCGTGTCCGCTATGTGGCTATCTTTGAGGGAACGCCCATTCAGCCCACGGAGCCTGCGGAGACACCCGCCACGGCATCCGCTTTCCGCTGGTCTTATGTGCTCATTCCCATTGGGATCGTGGCTGCGGCAGGCGCGGGCGTCGGCGGCGCGCTGCTGGTGAAGCACAGAAAAGAAAACGCGGATGAGGAGGATACAGAATGAAAAAGATTTTGACTTTCGCACTTGCCGTCAGTATGATGGCATCCCTTGCGGCCAGTGCCTCGGCGCTGGAATACAGCATTGCCCCTCCGAAGGACTTTGACTTTGGCAGGGATACATCTATCGAGGTCATCCACACAGCGGACGGCGGCGCTATGAAAAATGCCGACATGAGCAAGAACGCCGCGCTTATTCCGCCTGCTTTCGGCTCGGAGAGCATGAACGCCCTCCACACCGGTGAATACCTCACGCCCAACCTGGCCCCCGGTGGTATTCCCGCGTCCGGCGCGGTCATTGGCGGCAGCGCCGCCACTGTTGTCACACCCGGCAGCGCCACCGGCGTTGTCACACCCGGCAGCACGGTGAATGGCAGCAGCGGTTATCAGCCCGCCGTGCTGTTCACAGAGGTGACCAGCGGCCTCTACTACAAAAACGGCTCCCTCGGCAGGTTGGAGATACCCACTCTGGATCTGAGCGTCCGCATTTATCAGGGAACGGACAGCAAGACGCTTGCCAAAGGCGTCGGACACTTCGAGGACACCAGCATTTGGAACGGCAACGTCTGCCTCGCCGCCCATAACCGGGGTGCCAACAGCTACTTCGGCCAGATCCACACGCTGGACATTGGGGACAAGATCATCCTGACCACCAAGCTGGGCACCCGCACTTACAAGGTGACGGATGTATTCAAGGTCAGCGAGACAGACCGCAGTGGTCTTGCGGACTCCGGCGAAAATATGCTGACGCTCTACACCTGCGTCCGCAACCAGCGGGATCAGCGCTGGTGCGTCACCGCAGCGGAGGTCTGAATCTTTCTCCCTTTTGCCGAATCAGTTCTGTTCGACTTCTGCCCCTCACTTGTGATATGGTGAAGCTGCGAAGAAGATTTTCACACATACACAGTTAGAATGGAGGCAGAAAGATGAACGAGAGCAAAAACGTGAGAAAGAATGTCAGTATGATGCTCACCGGCATGGTGATCGGCGCGGCGCTGACCGGCGGCTCTATCGCGGTCGCAGCCGGGATCACGGCGGAGCCCACCTGGCAGCCCATCTTTGTGGATGGTCAGCAGGTGGAAATGCAAGCCTACAACATTGCGGGACACAACTATGTGCAACTGCGGGACATGGGCAAGCAGGTCGGTTTCAATGTTTATTGGAACGCCGGAGTCCAAATCGACACCGGACATCCATACACGGGGATCGCCCCTGCCGCATCCGGTATCCGCGTCAGCAGCTACAAGGGCAGCACCCTCCGCCCCGGAGACCGCAGCGGCTTGAATATCAGTCCCAGCGCGGATATAAAAAGTGTGATCTCCACGCAGCCCAATGTCATCCGCATTGAGAATGCCTCCGGCTTCTGGACCGCTATCGCGGTCAGCAGCGGCACATCCGACGTGGTCGTGACCGATCAGCATGGCCAGACCGCCACTTTAACGCTGACGGTAGTTGACGGCAAGCAAGGCGCGAGTATTCCGGAATCCGGCGCCAGTCAGACAGACGCGGCACGGCAGGAGATCGTCCGACTGGTCAATCAGGTACGCCGTGAAAACGGCGCGCCAGAGCTGACGGTCAACGCGGCTCTGATGGACGCGGCGCAGCATTGCGCATCCCTGCGTGTCACATACCACCAGAATAAGGTGGAGTGTGAGGCGGTAGCGGCCTCCGGGTATCCCCATGGATTTGGATCGAACATCACCGCATTCACGAATGTGCCCGCATCAGAGATCGCGGGGCGGGCAGTGGAGAATTGGCGGAATTCTCCCGGCCACTTCCAGACGATGATAAACCCTGATTGCGACACCATCGGCGTCGGGATCTCAACTGATGAGGGCGGAACGATCTGCTTCCTGTTCGTCGGTGATCCCAACGCGCACAATCCCTACGCATAACTCAATATGCTCACATGGCCTTCCAGCATCATTGCCGGAAGGCCATTTCTTATGAGCAAATCTAAAAAGAAAGGTCAAATAACGATGAAAAAGACATGGCATTCATTGAAAAATCGCGTGACCGCGATGCTGCTGGCCCTGATCTGCGTTCTCGGCCTGCTCCCCACTGCCGCGCTGGCAGTGGGAGCTGACATCATCAAGTTAGAGCGGTTCGGTATGAGCGGCGTTTCCTATCAGTCCGCCAGCCTTGGCAGATGCACAATGCACCAGATGTATTACGGCGTGGCCGGGAAGACCTCCGTGGGCTTCTGCGGGACGAAGGGCGGCGGCATGGGCACCTCCCTGATCGGCCAGACCTGGGGGCATCCGAAGCCCGTCACCGATCCCACCGTCAAAATGATGATGGCCTATTACTACGCCCACTCTCTCGGCATCTTCACGGACAAGGCCCAAGCCCTTGGCGTGGATGACATCTGGGATTCCGGTTATAGCTGGTACATGAACGCCTGGGTACAGGCCATCGTGTGGCGGTATAAGGACGGCTCCCTGGGTGATCCCGCCACTGCCTGCGCGGAGGAATTGATGTACGTCTGGAACTCGCTGAAGGGCGCGAGTTATACCAGCATCGACCAGACCTGCGACGGCACCACATTCCGGGACCGGACGAAATATATCCTGGATCTTGGCAAGCAGGATGTTTGGGGCGATTGCGACATAAAAGAGTATTCCTTCACCGGCGCTGGCTCTGCCGCCCACCCCGCCAGCACCGTCCAGAGCGTTATGATCGGCAGTCTTACCGTCACAAACGAGCAGTACAAGCTGGTGGTCAAGAAGGTAGACGCCACCAACCCCACCAAGGGCCTTGCCGGAGCGCGGTTCCATGTGGAATCCACCAACGGCTCCTTCTCCAAGGACATCGTCACCGGTGCGGACGGCACCTATACCTTCTCTCCCTTGGACGCCGGAACCTACGCCGTAACGGAAACGGCGGCTCCGAACGGCTACGAGATCGACAACGCGGGGCCTGAATATGTGGTCCTGCCGAACAGCGGCAGCAGCACCGTGACGATCACCTTTACAGACACCCCCACCGTCACCGCCACCGGTAAGATCCGCAAGGTGGACGCGGATGATCCTACCAGAGGTCTTGCGGGCGCGGTCATCAAGATCACCGGCGTGGATAACAATTTCACCGGCACCTATACCACCGGAGCGGGCGGCGCGCTCACGGATGTGCCTTGGGATACCATGCCCATCGGCAGCTATGTGGCGGAAGAAATGACGCCGCCCAACGGCTACTCTCTGAGCAAGGACGCCGGCAAAGTCCGTCAGGAATTCCATTGGGACGGCAAAACGGACGTATCTCTCGTTTTTGAGAATGACGCGAAGGTAAAGGTCCAGCTCATCAAGCTGAACGATGCCAACAGCCCCCTCCCCGGCGCGGTATTCCACATCCTCCGGGACGGCCAGCTGATCGGCACGGAGGTCACAGACGCCTCCGGCAAGATCACCGTTCCTAATGTGACGGAGGGGATGTACGCCTTTGTGGAGGTCAGCGCCCCCGCCCCCTACGCCAAGCTGACCGCCCCCGTCTGCGCCCATGTGGATCAGGCCACTGTCAATGGCGGCGGCACTGTGACTGTAACGGCCAAAGACCAGAAGCTCCCCAATCTGACCATCCAGAAGCTGGATAAGCAGACCAAGCAGCCCATCCCCGGCACGGTCTTCGAGATCAAGGGCATCCATTACGGCTATCATCAGGACGTCACCACCGGGCCAGACGGCAAGGCGGTTCTCACCGCGATCCCGGTGGACAGCTATGAGGTAAAGGAAACATCCGTCCCTGCCCCCTATGTGGTGGGCGGCGAGACGATCCAGACCATCTACCTCGGCCCCGGCAACGATCAAAACCTCGTATTTGAAAACCTGAAAATGCCCCAGCTGACCGTCACCAAAATCGACGCGGAGGATTCCAAGCCCATCCCCGGCACCGTGTTCACCGTGGAGGGCATCGACAGTGATTTCTCCGCCGATTGGACCACCGGCGCGGACGGTACCGTAACGGATCGCGTGGCCCCCGGCAGTTACAGAATTACAGAAAAATCTGTTCCCGCTCCGTACTACCTGCCCAGCAAAAACGCCGACCGGGAGCAGACCGTCAGCCTGAACGCCGGTGACGAGGTGAATGTCACTTTCAAGAATCGGAAAATGCCACAGCTTACCATCTACAAGGAGGACAGCGTGGCTGGCGCTCCTATCGAGGGAGCCAAGTTCCACATCACTTACACCAGCAGCGGCGAATCCGCCGAGGCCCCTGCCACCATTGATTACGGAAATATCCTCACAGACGCCAAGGGCGAGATCCGGCTCCATGAGCAGGGCAAGCGGCTCTATCCCGGCGAGTACACCGTGACGGAGGTGGAACCCGCTCCCGGTTTCCAGATGAAGGAACCCTCCACCCAGAAGATCATCCTCCACGGCAGCGAGAGCAAGACCCTGACCTTCCAGAATACCCCGCTGAACGCCATCGTTGTTGAGAAGTATGACAGCGTGACCCATGCGGCACTCCCTGGCTGCACCTTCCAGCTGCGGTTTTTGGGCGGCACCTCCGGCACAGGCGGCACGACCATCGGGCAGAAGATCACCGGCAAGAATGGCACCGCCATCTGGACGGGCCTGACCGCCGGCACCTATATCGTGGAGGAGGTTGACCCCGCCGATGGGTACTCCATCATCAACGCATCGGAAACGATCTACCTGGCGGACAGCGGTGAGCAGAGTGTTGTCACCGTCCGCTTTGACAACGCCCCGGACGGCATCCTGCTGATCCGCAAGGTCTGTTCCGTAAACCCCAGCGTGACCCTCGCCAACGCGGAATTCAAGATCACCTACGCGGACGGTACGCTGATCGGAGACAGCAACGGCATCTTCCGGACGGACGAACACGGCGAGATCCGCGTCCCCGGCCTGAAGCCCGGCAAGAGCGTCATTGTGACGGAAACGAAGGCTCCGGACGGCTATATCATTGATACCCAATCCCAGACCGTTCAGATCAAGGAAGGCCGCACGGTCAGCCTGACCTTCAAGAACCAGCCCAAGGGCAAGCTCATCATCCAGAAGCGGGACAGCGCCACCGGTCAGCCCCTTCCCGGTGCGGAGTTCCGGGTGACCACTGCCGCTGGCTGTGAGGTGGGGCTGGATGGCGTGATCGGCTCCAGCACCCTGACGCAAAACGGTATCTTTACCACGGATGGGCAGGGCGAGATCACGATCATCAATCTGGCCCCCGGTGCTTATGTCATCAACGAGATCAAGGCCCCAACAGGGTATGTGATGGATCGTGTGTCCACAAACGTGGTCATCGGCAAAAACGGCGATACGCAGACGGTCATCGTGAAAAACTCCAAGGCCGGAACACTGGTGATCGACAAGCGGGATTCCCTCACCGGGAAGCCCTTGCAGGGCGTGACCTTCAAGGTGACGACCTCTACCGGTGAGTTTGTACCCGCTGAAAACGGACAGATCAGCAGCAACGGCCTGTACTTCACCGACAAGGACGGCAAAATCACCATACATGGTGTGGTAGGGACGCTGGTGGTGACGGAAACGGCCACCATTCCTGGTTACACCATCGTCGAGGCCAGCCGCACCCAGACCGTGGTGGTCAACCCCAATGACACCCAGACCCTGCACTTCACCAACACGCCCAGCACCACCCTTGTGATTGAAAAGTATATCGAGGGCACCACGACGCCGCTGAAGGGCGTGACCTTCCTTGTGACCGACGGCAGCGGCGCTGTTGTGGGCAGAAGCAACGGAGAGTTCATCACCGATGAGAATGGCCGCGTCGTTATCAATGACCTGATTCCCGGCACCACCGTTACGGCGCGGGAGGTCAAGACCGTGGATGGCTTTGTACTGGATAGTTCCCCGAAATCCATTCTCATCAAGGCGGGCGAGGTGCAGACCCTTCGCTTTTATAATGTCCGTGCGGGCGGGCTTACCGTCATTAAGAAGGGCGAAAAAACCGGAGAACGCATCCCCGGCGTCCAGTTCGAGATTCGGAAAATGGATGGCGAGATCGTTGGTGCCTACACCACCGATGAAAACGGTGTGATCCATCTCCCCGAAGCAGAAAACGGCTGGTACACCGTGACGGAGCTGAAAGCTGCCGAGGGCTACCGTCTGGATGACACGCCCCACCGGATCGAGGTCAGGGATGGCCAGACCGCCACGCTGGAGATCACCAACAAGGCTATCTCCGGCATTTTGATCCACAAGGTCAACGCTGTCACCGGCGAGGGCATCCCCGGCGTTTCTTTCATTCTGTACGATGCCAGCAACAATCCCATTGCGCAGGAAACCAGCGATGATCGCGGTTATGTCCGGTTTGAGGGACTGGAAGATGGCCGCTACTATCTGCGGGAATTGGAAAATGAGGGATATATTCCCGACACGCAGAAAAAGACCGTGTATGTGAAATCGGGCGAAACCACGGAAATCGAGTGGAAGAACACCCCTATTACCGGTCAGATCCAAGTGACGAAGGTCAGTGCGGACTACAACGCCATGAATGGCTGGCCTGCCGGGACGCCCATTCCCAACACCGTCTTTGAGATCTACAACGCCCGCACCAACCGTCTGGTGGATACAATCAAGACGGACAAAAACGGCTTGGCGGTGAGCAAACCCCTGCCTTTGGCGCGGTACAAGATCGTGGAATCCAAGGCGGCGGAGTTTTACGGGCTGGATAAGACACCCATTGAGGTAGAAATTGAGTATGCCGGTCAGATCGTCAAGGCGGCTATGACCAACAAGAGTCTGTCTACCAACGTTTCCATCAAGAAAACCGGTTATGTGGAGGTCATGCCGGGGCAGCTCGTCCGCTACAACTTCACCGGTATTGCCAACAATTCCACCACGGCGCTTGAATCTTTTTATTGGCGTGACACCCTGCCCGTCAAGGCGGTTCGGCTTCAGACCATCTACACCGGCACATGGAATACCCCTGGAAATTATAAGATCGTGTACCGCACAAATCTCAGCGGCGATACCTGGCGCACGCTGGCGGATAACCTGAGCACATCCAAAAATTATGTGCTGGATGCTTCCCCCGCGGCGCTGGGGCTTGCCTCCAACGAGTATGTGACGGAGTTTATGGCTGCGTTCGGCATCGTCCCCGCCAACTTCCGTCAGGTGGAGGCCCCCCGCGTGGACTGCAAGGCACTTGCCAAGCTCACCGGCGGTACACAGTTCGTTAATCAGGCGGACGCGGGCGGCGTCTACAACGGGCAGTGGATCATGGCCACCTCCCGCTGGGTCACCAGAGTTTATGCTCCCAGCAAGCCCCTGCCTCGCACCGGTTATTAAGAGCTAACAACACCGGATGCCGCTCCGCAAAGGGCGGCATCCCCGTTTTGTGAGGGAATATGATGAACTTTTTTGAACAGGAATTGAGAAAAATCGTAGGCAGTGCTTATCCGGATGCCACCTATATCGGCAGAGCCTGCTATGTGCGGCTGGGAGAGGAGAACCGGGCGAAGATTCAGTTTGTCACCGGCATCGTTTCCAATCAATATAACGCTCTGCAAATGACGATTTTAAACCGCAGCGAAGGAACTGTAGACACGCTGCGCGTCAGCTTAACGGATCTGTTAGGCAAGCAGGCAACGAAGAATCCTAATTTCCGAAACGGTGTGGAACCACACATCTGGGATGACAACGGAAACGTCAGCTGGTATGTCTATCAGCCAAGCAGCCGGGACTACCAGACGCTCACAAATGAGATATCGGAATATTTGGGCTTATTCCAGCAGCAGACACAAAGCTTTGCACAGCAGCTTGGGCAGAGAATGAGATGATAACAGCTTCTGCCGCTGCATGAGGATATTCAAAATAATAGGAGGTTGAGATTTTGAAACACAAAAAAATCATGATTTTGGCGTTGGCGCTCCTGCTCCTGACCGCGCTCTGCTGCACCTCCGCCCTTGCCGCGGGCGGCGATGTGGCAGGTGCTGTGGAGCAGACATGGAAGGAGGCCGCTACGCAGATTAAAAGCGTGGTGGAGAAGGTGGTGTTCCCGGCGCTGGATATGATCCTCGCCATCGCGTTCTTTGTAAAGCTTGGCGGCGCGTATTTTGATTTTCGCCAGCGAGGTCAATTTGAATGGACCGGTCCCGCCATCCTCTTTGCCTGCCTCATCTTCACGCTGACGGCTCCAAAATACATTTGGAGCATCATCGGCATCTAAGTGGTGCAAGGGTAAAAATCAGTTGCTTATTTTCTGTGTGCTGGGTATAATGGAAATTAGGAAAGGAGGCGGCGCGAATGACAGAATCTGTGAAAAATGAGCTTTCTGATATCTGCCGGATCATTGACGCAACTGTGGATACAGAGAAGATCTATCTTTTCGGCTCATACGCCTATGGTACACCAACCGATGATAGTGACTACGATTTGTGCGTCATTATCCCGGAAAATTCCATGCGTCCGGCAGATGCGGTCAAGGCGATCCGCCGTGCGCTCTTTTCAGCGCAGTCCGTCCCCTTGGATGTAATTGTTTATCGCTCTAACGCGTTCCATCAGAGAGCGGAACACGCTTCTCTGGAGCGGAAAATCGCAAGAGAGGGGGTCTTGCTGTATGAGCACCGGCTGGAGCAGCGAATGGCTTGACTTTGCCTATATGGATCTCAGCGCCGCGGAACATCTGCTGACGATGCGTCCGCTGCCTGTGGAAATTATTTGCTATCACTGTGAACAGGCTGCCGAAAAATTTCTAAAAGCCACGCTTGTTCAATTCGACAGAGAGCCGCCCAAAACGCATGACCTTATCCAGCTTTGTAAGCTGTGCTGTGAAGTAGACACGCGATTTGAGCAACTGGCAGACTCCTGTATTGAACTGACGCCATACGGCGTTCAAGTTCGCTATCCGTCCAATTTAGAACTGGATGAATCCGACGCCGTCTGCGCGTTAAAGGAATGCAGGCTCGTTCAAGACTTTGTTTGCCAGAAACTTGGATATGAACCGGAAAGCAAAGATACCCAAAGCTTTGGACAGACAATGAAATAAGTAAAGACAGCAGTCAAGGCCGTCGCCCGAAAGGGCGGCGGCCTTGTCGCGTCTCCGGAGGTGAATGAACAATATTTATTTGGGATTTTGTCGCCGCGACAGTCCTGGATCAGCTCATGGACTGGGTCTATGGGCAGGCCATAGGCTTTCTCGGCAACTTCTTTGCCCTCATGGGCAATATGGGCGTGGAGCTGTTCGAACTGGAATGGGTCAGCGCCATCATTCTCTTTTTCTCCCGCCTTGCGTGGGCGTTATTTACCGTCAGCGTGGTGGTCTGCGCCTTTGAGTGCGGTATCGAATACTCCGCCGGCAGGGGCAATCTCCAGCAGTGCGGGATGAACATCATCAAGGGCTTTCTGGCGGTGAGCCTGTTCACCGTCGTCCCCGTCCGGCTCTATGCCTTATCGGTGTCGCTGCAGGGAACCTTTTCCGCGGGACTTACCGGCTACGGACGAAGCATCGGTGAGGTGGGACAGGACATCATAACGGAGCTCAGTGAGATCCAGACGCTCTCGGACGTGGTAAACAGTTCTCACTTCGGTCTCGGCATCATCACCAGCCCCATCATGCTCCTCTTTTGCGTGATCCTCATGGGCTACGCGGTGCTGAAGGTGTTTTTTGCCAATCTGAAACGCGGGGGCATTTTGCTCATTCAAATCGCGGTGGGCAGCCTTTATATGTTCAGCGTCCCGCGTGGCTATCTGGACGGCTTTATGGGCTGGATGCGGCAGGTCATCGGCTTGTGCCTGACCGCCTTCCTCCAGTCCACCATCCTCATTGCGGGACTCATGGTGTTCAAGGACCACGCGCTCATGGGCGTGGGGCTCATGCTCTCCGCAGGCGAAGTTCCCCGCATCGCTGGCAGCTTCGGCTTGGACACCACAACAAAGGCCAATATTACGAGCGCCGTTTATACGGCGCAGGCTGCCGTCAACACCACCCGAACCATCGCCGCTGCGATCAGATGAAAGGGTGATGATATGACCTGGTTAACACAAATCACCATGGGCAGCCTGTTCGACGGTATCGGCGGATTCCCTTTGGCTGCGGTCCGCAACGGCATCACGCCGGTATGGGCGTCGGAGATCGAAGCATTTCCCATTGAGGTGACAAAGCTGCGCTTTCCCGGCATGATCCATGTAGGCGACATCACTAAGCTGCGTGGCGCGGAGCTGCCGCCTGTGGACATCATCTGCGGGGGCAGCCCGTGTCAAGATCTCTCCGTTGCTGGCGCAAGGGCAGGTCTTGTCGGCGCGCGTTCTGGCCTCTTTATGGAGCAAATGCGCATTGTGCGTGAAATGCGGTTGGCAGAGAAAGCCCGTGGCCGGGAGAGCGTCAACATACGGCCGCGCTGGATGTGTTGGGAGAACGTGCCGGGGGCCTTTTCAAGCGGAAAACCGAAGTATGAGGACTTTCGGATCGTGCTGGAGGAGATCGTGCGGATCTGCTTTCCCAACGAGCTTATCCCAGGCCCCTATCCTTACGGATGGCCCGATGTCGGTGATCTCACGGCAGGCGATATGTTTTCTATTGCGTGGCGCTGTCTGGACGCGCAATTGTGTGGCGTCGCGCAGCGTCGCAAGCGCATCTTTCTCCTTGCTGACTTTGCCGGGCCGCTCGCGCCCCAGCTTTTATTTGATGTATTTGACGAAACGGAAAACAGTGAGAAGGAGGTCTCATAGATGTACCGATTCGATACGACCGGGCAGATGACGATGCTTGATTTAGACACGGCTGAAAGGGGCGGAGCTCCGCCCAAGCGCAGATCGGGCAAGCCGGACTCCGAACTGGTTTCGATCCCGTATTTCCACTTGGATCTGCTGTCCTCTCCCGTGGATCTCTTCGGACAGCGTCATTGGGAGTTCCGATCTCCATGGCGGGAAGGCAAGCGGCCCCTCAATACCGGGGCCGCGCCCCGCCGCCCGATCCGCGTCTCACTGTCCGGCATACTGGAGGCGTACCCAGCCCTAAAATATTATCTATCGAAAACAGCCTGTCTGGGCATCCTGCGCCGCGCCTTTGAGCGCGGCAAGGATCTGCCGAAGATGCTGGCGCGTGCGCTGAAGATTCAAGCGGGGCTCATGAAGCCGGACAGCCAACCTACTGACCTGAAGGCATTTCATGTGAACCAGCGCAATGAGGGCATTGACCTGAACGGCGTGTCCGGTGCGCTGATGGCAACCACCAATATGCAGATGCAGACCTTTGTGACACAGCCAAATGGAGCCGCGGAGGGCTTTGACGGCTATAACGGCGTCATGGCCTTTGCCGCCAACCAGCGGGACGAGGTGCGGGATCTGTGCGATGTGGCGGGTGCGCTGGGCGCACAGCCGGGGATGAAGCAGCAGACCTTTGTTGCCGGTTTTTCCGCCGGAGCAGGCGCAAAAGCGGGCGGCATTGGATACAACGAATCGGTTGCTCCAACCCTCAAGGGCAGCCCCGGCGGGAACTGTATGCCGTCTGTTTTATGCCTTAATGACCAGGGCGGCAGCGTGATGGAATGCAGCGAAAACGTGTCCGGAACCCTCCGAGCACAGGAGCATGGACACCAACCTCTTGTTTACGAAAATCACGGCATTGACAGCCGCTACACTGGCCCCCACAAGGTAGCGCCCACCATGTCTGCCCGTTATGGCACAGGTGGTAACAATATACCTCTGGTTGAGCAGAACGCGGGCGCCATCTGCATTGCCGGAAATATTGTAGACCGCCAGCCGGAGAACGGCGGCAACGGCCTTGGCTGTCAGGAGGATTTGGCGTATACATTGACCGCCACAGACCGCCACGCGGTCGTAGAACTTTATCAAAAAACAGTTGGAGCATTATGCCGCGGAGATGAAAAAGGTATCGGTAATCAATACGTCAGTCAGGATAAGTGTATCATCAACGCATCCTGTTCTGAAACACATCATCTCATTCGCCGCCTGACACCTTTGGAATGTGAACGGCTTCAGGGCTTCCCGGATGGCTGGACAGACATCCCCGGCGCGTCGGATAGTGCAAGGTACAAAGCTTTGGGCAACAGCGTCGCCATTCCCTGCGTAGAGTTTATTATGTCGCGGATCGCCGCGGCCATGCGGGCGGCATAGCCGCTTTGTTGGTATCGCCGCTGTTTCACGCCGCTTCTTCGTTGGCTTTGGTCATAGCTTTCGCGCTTGCTTTCGGGTATCTTGGCTTTACCATTAAAAAGATCGGAGGAACTGCTATGGCAGAAAAAACGCGCAATCTCTGCGCTGAAATCCCCTTGGAGCTGCATACCAAAGTACGGCAGCGACAGGCGGAATCCGGCGAGACACTGAGCCGGTACATGACCGCGCTCATCACAAAATATTATGAAATGGAGGAAAATGTGAAGATGGACAAGGACAATGTGAGGACGGTGGCGTTTCAGGTGCCCACCGAGCTGTTTGAGCAGCTCAAGGCATACCTCAAGCGGAATGGCATCAAGCAGAACGCCTTCTTCCTGGACTGCATCCGGCAGGCGCTGGCGGAGGACACCGGCACTGCCGAAGAATAAGAAATACATCGCGCGAACCGCTGCTGAGATCTTCGGCAGTGGTTTCGCTTTGGAGGAACAAAATGTTTATTTACCCCGAAAACCTAAAAGCCAAACCCATGCTGTGGCTCTGGCTGCTGCGGGACATCGCCGTGATCGGCATCGGCGCTTTGCTCTCTGTGCTGGCGCTGACCCAGGGTCTCGGCATGGGACTGCTGGTGGTCACGGTGCTGTACGCCTTTCTCACCATTCAGGTGGATGGCTCCAGCATTCTGGATTTCCTGCGCCGTGCCGCCTGTTTTCTCTTTCTGCGGCAGCAATATTATGAATGGAGGCTGGACCCATGAACCGAAAACAGAAAAAGGAGCTGCGCCAGCGGCAATCGACACGGCAGCTCATGGGCATCGTCCGCGTGACGCCCCACGGCATCGTGACAGACTCCGGAGAGCGGATCTTCTTCCTGATCCAGCCGGACAATCTCTCCGTCCTGTCCCCGGAGGTCATCCGGGGCCGTGTCCGCTCCCTCACCATGCTTCTCAGCACACAGCCCTCGCTGGAGATTTTGGCGCTGGACTCCCGTGAGTCCTTCCAGCGGAACAAGGAATATTACCTGCGGCGACTGGAGGAGGAAACGGAGCCTGCCGTGCGGGAGCTGCTGGAGCGGGACATGGCCCATCTGGACGCCATTCAATTCTCATCCGCCTCCTCCCGCAAATTTGTGCTGGTGCTCCCACTGGATGAAAAAGCCGGTGCGGATGAAAGCGCGCTGCGGCAGTTGGAGAAAGTCATCTGTGACCACGGGCTCCGCGTGCGTCTGGCGGAGGAGCAGGATGTGAAGCGCCTGCTGGCGATCTACTACCGGCAGGATCTCACCACGGAGGTCTTCCGTGATTTCGATGGAGAGGAGTATGTACATGGCTAAAAAGAAACAGAAAAAGAAAAAGAAAGCGGCAGAGCAGGTACAGCGCCCGAAGGATTTTCTGGATATGATCGCGCCCGCGGCGGTGAAGTTCAACACAGATCACTTCATCCTCGGCAGCCGCTATCATACGGCGATGACACTGAAAAGCTACCCGCCCATGACGGATGAGCTGGCGCTGCTGCGGGGCCTTGGCGATATGGGCGGCGTCAATCTGCGCCTGACGGCGCGGCAGGTCACCCCAGCCGAGGAGGACGCCATCCTCCACGCCGCCACAAACAAAAGCCGCATGGAGCGGAGCAACACCAACGACTATAAGCAGAGCGTCACGGCGGAGGCCAACCTGCGGGATATGGCGGAGCTGCTGGCAAAGCAGCGGCAGGAAAAGGAGCCGCTCATCCACTGCGGCGTTTACTTGGATATTGCCGCCACGGATACGGAAAAGCTGCGCGCGGCGCGGGATACCGTATCCGCACAGTTGGTCCGCTCCCGCATGGGCGCCGATCCGCTGCTCCTGCGCCAGCGGGAGGGCTTTCTCTCCGCCAACCCCGCGGGCGGCAGCCAACTGGCAAACTTTGCGGAGCGGGTATTGCCCGCACGCAGCGTTGCCAATCTGTACCCCATGAACTATTCCGGCAAAACCGATCCCAAAGGCTTTTTCATCGGGCGTGACAGGTTTGGCTCCAACATCATCGTGGACTTCGACCGCCGTGCTTCTGACAAGACCAACGCCAGCGCCCTCATCCTCGGCAACACTGGGCAGGGCAAAAGTTATCTTCTGAAGCTCCTGCTCTGCAATGTGCGGGAGGCAGGCAAAAGCGTGATCTCTCTGGACTCCGAGCATGAGATGGAGGACGAGTGCCGCGCCCTGGGCGGCTGCTTTTTGGACTACCTCAGTGGGCAGTACCGCATCAACCTGCTGGAGCCCCGCTGCTGGGACGATGGCAGCGAGCCGGAAGACCCGGACGCGCCGGACGCTTTCCGGGGGACGCTGCTCTCCCAGCACATCTCCTTCCTGCGGGATGTGTTCCGTGTGTATAAAGGCTTCGACACGCCTCACATCGACACGCTGGAGCTGATGGTAGAAAAGCTCTATCAAAAGTGGAACATCACCGACCGCACGGACTTCGCGTCGATGCGGCCGGAGGATTACCCCATCCTCTCCGACCTCTATGACGCCATTCAGGAAAGCTATGACCATTACGAGGCCGCAGACAGCCTCTACCCGCGGGAAATGCTGCGGGATCTGCTGCTGGGGCTCCATTCCATGTGCCGCGGCGCGGACGCCCGATTCTTCAATGGGCATACCAATATTGACCGCTCCAAATTCCTCGTTTTCTGCGTCAAGGGGCTGGATAACATGGCGGAAAATCTTCGGAACACCTTGCTGTTCAGTCTGTTGTCCTATATGTCGGATCAGCTTCTGACGCTGGGCAATTCCGTAGCCGCTATCGACGAGCTGTACCTGTGGCTGTCCGATCCCACCGTCATCACCTACATCCGCAACGCCCTCAAGCGAGTGCGAAAAAAGGAATCCGCCCTGTTCCTCGCCAGCCAGAATCTGGAGGACTTCACCCAGCCGGGGATACGGGAGCTGACACGCCCCCTCTTTTCCATCCCCGTCCATCAGTTCATCTTCAACGGCGGCAACGTGGACAAGAAATTCTTCATGGATAACCTCCAATTAGAGGAATCTGAGTATGCCCTGATCCGGGACCCGCAGCGCGGCTCCTGCCTCTACAAGTGCGGCAACGAACGGTATCTCTTACAGGTGCAGGCCCCGGAGTACAAGCAGGCGCTTTTTGGAACGGCAGGTGGACGGTAATGGCAGTACCCGTCGCGGCTCTGGCAAAGATCGCCGCTGCCGCTCTCTCGAATGAGGACACCCGGCGAAAGCTGGACTGGATCGTGGCGGCGATCTGTTCACCGTTGATCCTGACGCTGGCGTTGATCTGCTCCCTGCTTTCCGGCAGCGCGGAGCATAACAATTCCGCCGTTCTGCTGTGCTTCAACGGCGGCAACATTCCGGGCAAAACGCCTGCGGAATATGTTGCTTACATTGAAGATATGCGCCGCAGCTTCACGCTGCTGGACGATGCCATCGCCGCCGTCAATGACATGACGGAGGATAGCGGCAGCCTTGACGGTATCCGCGTCAAGGCTGTTTTCTATGCTATTTTCTTTGGAGAGGACACGCCGAGCAGGAGAGCGCATAAGCAATTCGTGGACTGCTTCGTGACCTACGAGGAGCGCACCCGCACCGTCACCGATGAGGATGGAACGGAAACCGAGGAGAGCTACACCGTGGCGATTCCCGTTGCGGACATAGCCACTGTGTACGGCAATCTTGAAAACACTCTTCACTTGGAAATATCTGTGGAACAGAAGTCCAACGCCGACAGTATCTACAGCCTCGTCCGCTATGGCATAGCCGGTGGCTCCGAGGGCTGGATACCCGGCGCGGATGTGCCGTTTATTGGTGCGGACGGTTTCTGCTCCCCTATTGGCTCCGGCTGGGAGCGCCGTGTCACCTCTGAATTCGGAAACCGCGTCGATCCCATCACCGGGAAGCGCAAGGGGCACGGCGGCATGGACTTGGCCGTCCCTACCGGTACGCCCATCCGCGCGGCGCTGGGCGGGACGGTAACAGTCTCCAAGTACAACGCCGGCGGCTACGGCTATTATGTCATGATCGACCACGGCAATGGCCTTGCCACGCTGTACGGCCACTGCTCCAAACTGCTGGCAAAGGCAGGCCAGACGGTGGAGGTGGGCGATATCATCGCCCTGTCCGGCAGCACCGGGCGCTCCACCGGGCCGCACCTCCACCTTGAGGTACGTCTCAACGGGGAGCGGGCGAATCCAAGGGCATATCTGCCAAAAGGCTGAAAGGAGAAAAACGATTATGAACATGGCTCGTTATGAGCAGGAAACCATTATCAGCTTCAACGAGGAGGAAAAGACAGCCGGAATTTATACTCACAACAAGGTACTGCGTCAGAAGCTGGAAGCGCTGGCGCGGGACAGACCGGAGGATTGCAGGCTCGTCAAAGTGTCCCGCAGCGGGCGGGCAGTTGACTACACCATCCCAAAATCATGGATAAGGATCGCACCAAACAGGGTGCTGTCTGATGCCGAGAAGATACAGCGGCGCAACGCCATAAAAAAGGCCAATTTTGCCCTTGATAATGCCGGACGTCCGCAGGATTGAAACTTCGTGCGACCGCCGGAGGGTAGTGATACCACCCACAACACAAAAACGCCAAAAAAGCATGGAGCACAGCGACATGGAGGCGCTGGGCTTCCAGCTCCGCGACTACTACGAGGAGGTTGAATAACAATCATGAAAAAAGAAAATGTCACGATCTCATTCGAGAGCGAGCAGCTTGCCGCTCTCGAATTTTCTCTCAAAAAGAAGAACACCAGCGTACAGGCGCAGTTGGAGGAGCTGCTCAAATGCCTCTACGAATCCGAGGTGCCGGAGCCGGTGCGGGAATACCTCGCCAGCCGCGCGGCGCCCGCTGCCCGTCCCCGCCGTCCGGCAAGACCGGCAAAGCCGCAGCCGCGGGAGGAGCCTCCCACCGCGTTGGCGCAGCCCACTGACGAAAGGAATGGTGAGTGAGATGGCAGATCATGTAGACATCACGCTGTGGATCGACCGGCGATGGAAGGATGCCATTGAAAAGCATCTCAAGGATGAAACCTTGCGGGAGCATCTGGAGGATGTACTGGATGAGATGTGCAACCAACTCCCGGAGCAGGAGTACGAGCGCATCAGTGCCGAACTCTACGCGGAGGATGCCGCGCGGCGCGCAGAGGAAGAAGCAGCCCGCACCTACGCCGCCTACCATGTGACCGAGCGTGGACAGGAGTGGTACTTCAAGACCTCCCCCGGTGAGGAACTGCTGGATGCCGCAGTAAAGCTGCGCGGCTATGTCACCGGCGAGAAAGGCACCGCACCGGATCTGTTCATTAAGCTGTTCGCGGACGGGCGACCCATCACGGCGGAGGAGTACGACGCTCTCACCGCCCTTCGCATGGAGAACACCGGCAAGGTGCGCGGCGTGTTCGACGTCAACTTTGACAAGCGGGAGTTCTCCGCCGTTCACATCATGGACGGCTGGCAGACCTGGGCGATGCGGGATGTATCCGTGGCGGCGTACCATGCCACCCGGTCACAATTCGCGTCGAGCGATGATCAGTGGCGCAAGCTGCTGGATCATCTGAGCGGTAAGGAAATCACCTCGGCGGGACACCTCTCCGCGCGGAATTTTTCTTTCGGTGATGAGATCATCGAGTCGAACGGCAAGCTCAATTTTTATGTGCAGACGGAGTTCGATGTGGACGCAGTCTTCGGCACCTTCGTCTGTACTGACGAGAACGATGACTGGCTCAACATCTACGCCAACTATGACATCGCGGAGGATAGACCCTGCGACACGCTGGAGCTGTGCCTCTGCAAAGCGGACGGCACAGAGGAGAACTGGAGCTACCAGCTCAACGCGGCGGAGCGGGAGGTGCTGGCGCGGAAGATGGATGCGTTCTGCCAAGAGCAGACCGGCATGAGTCTCCGTGTCTACGCACAGCAATTTCGAGAGGAACCGGAACAGCGGCAGGGTCCGGTGATGAAACTGTAGGCACAAACACAGCAAGGCCGAAGCACTCACGGCTGCGGAAGCGACAGCGATCGGGCTGCGCGTGCCTGCGGGCCCGCGGCGCCGCCAAACCGCGTCCACCCGCCCTTGGCGGGCAGACGCGGTTCGGCGGCTGTTATTCTGCTCCCTCGGTTTTTCTGCGATATGGAAAGGCGCAAAACCTCACAAAAAATTTTGTTGGATTTCGTGAATAGCTTTCCGACTGCCGCTGTGCCATTGTGTTTGCGCAGCGCACTACACAAAAAATAAACAGGAGGAATTTGAAATGAATACAGAAGCCGCAATGGAACTACAAATGCGTCTGACAAAGGAGGCGCTGGCAATGCTGGTGATTCATCCAACGTTTGACGTGCAGTTGTACCGTGAGAGCATCATGGAGATCGGTGAGGCGTGGGAACTCCCGGCAGACGCAACGCTGGAGGCGCTCGCACTCATCGAACATGAACGATTGGCGATTCAAAAAGCCGGAGAGGGCGGCGTTGTGCAGCACATTCTTCCGGAAGAAGAACTGCCCATGCATGCTACCGGCACGGAAACACTGGATAATGTATGGGATCTGTTTGAAACATCCCTGCGCACTGAGAGCACGAAAGGGCGCACGGTTCTCTACAACATGGCGAGGACACTGGAAGAAACGCAGAACCTGCTGGACTGGATTGAAAAAACGGAGGAGGAAAAACAGGTGTAACTGCGCCTGACCAGAGCGATTCCATACAGCCGAGCCGCCCCACATGGGGCGGCTCCTCGTTTCCCCCCGTGTTTCGCCCTGTGAGCCGCTGTGTGCGCGGTTAGGGGCTGGGGTGGCGTGTGTACCCGCCGCAGCCTCTTGAAACGAACGTTGCGGCGTTTGTGGGCGATGTGTGAAAAGTCCCTGTGAATACCGCTCCGGCGGTGGGAAACCGAGCCTTTGGGGATGGGTGCTTCCCTCCCGGCCATGCCCCATTTCGGAGGGTTTCGCCCCTTATTTACCCGTTCGATAAAAGCACAGACCGGCTATAATTTGTCAAGCCGAAATCTCATTTGGGATATAGGGCGTGTAGGCCTTGTTGTCTCTCATAACAGCGTAAATGATGGAAACCATCTTCCTGCAGGCATGGCCCACGGACGCCATGTAGGGCTTCCCTTCATCTCGTTTTTTCTGAAAATAAAGCTTTAGCGCCGGATCGTGGAGCACCGCCGATGAAGCCGCCAGCCAAATGGCGTGCCGCAAATAAGGCGAGCCTCGTTTGGACATACGGTTTCTGACGCCGTTGTATTCGCCGGACTGCCGCATGGTTGGATCGATCCCCGCGTAAGCGGCAAGCTTTGCCGCGGAGGAGAAGCGATTGATGTCCCCAATTTCGCTGAGGATGTACGCGCCAAGGGTCGGGCCGATACCGGTGATGGTAGTGATCGGCGTGTCCAAAGTCTCCATAATCTCGGCGATCTTGCGATCCATTTCCCTGACCTGTTGTTTTAAGAAATCAAGGTGCTTTGCGTAAAGCCGGATCATCGTGCTGAAAACATCGCCGGCCATGGCGAAGCCAAAGGAATTGCGCGCAAGCTCCTGAAGCTCCTGGGCTTTTGCCATGCGGAAGCGCTTGTGGCTGGAGACTTCGATGAGATGACAGAGCTCCTCAATTGGTAAAAGCGGTTTCATATTCAGGAAAGACCTGATCCAGCAGGGCAACGACCTTCCGCTTAACGTCCGCCTGCATGGAAACGATGGCGTGCCGTCCACGGCACAGCTCCCGCAGCTCATAAATGTTTTCGGGATGCAGGGTAGACTCGGAGAAGTGTCCGAAACGGATCACCTCCGCGATCAGCAGGGCGTCCCTCGGATCTGTTTTGGCCTGACGGATGTAGAAGTTGCGAATGGAGTTGGTCTGCACTGGGTTGATGACCTGAACACGGAAGCCCTCCTTCTGAAGTCTGGTAAAAAGAGCGAGCCAGTAGTGTCCGGTGGCCTCCATTGCAAAGGAAACCTCGTCAAGCGGCAGTTTGGCCTTGGCGAGCATGGCCAGCAGCCGATTGTACCCGGAGCAGTTGTTGGTGAAGGAAAACGGCTTGATGATGACGGCGCCCTCGCCGTCGATCACCGCTGCCTCGTGCTTCCTCTTGGCGATGTCGATGCCAACGATGTACATAGTATAGGCTCCTCTCGTGTTCAAATTACGGACATTCCTCGTGCTGCTGAAGGTCACAACCTGTTGCGAGATTAGAAGAAAGCGATCCATCGCTTCGACATCCGGCTCATAAGTGACATCCCACAGGGCAGAGGTTCCAGTCTGTGCGCAGTAGACTTGGCTACAAAGATAGAAGCAGGAAATTCTCTGTCCGCATGAGGATATTATATCATCGCTCCCTCAAGGGGCGTTGATACCGGTTTTGAAGGTGTTTTTGGGGGGATATCCCCGTTCGAAAATATAACAAGATAAAGAGAGGTGCCCCTAACTGGGCCCCTCTCAGCCACAAAGCCCCGCAGTGCGGGGCTTTCAGAGGTTTGGACAAGGTGCACCTTTTGCGGGTCTTGATGGAAAACAGGTGCACCTTACCCGCAAAAACGCAGGCGTGACAAGAGGTTGCGCCTTTTCAGAAAGGAGTGCTGCAAAAATGCAGGAAAATGACGAAAAGCGGATCGAGCGCACGGTGGTATGGCTGGATGCCAAGCTAATCCCCCGTATGGACGGTTGGCTGGCCGCGGATAATTGCAAAAACCGCAGTGAATTTATCAACAAGGCTCTGCGCTTTTACATGGGCTATCTCGGTACCGAGGACAATACAGCGTATCTCTCCCAAGCCATCCTCACAGCCATTCAGGGTACGCTGGACGACAACAACAATCGGCTCTGCCGTATTCTTTTCAAGTGTGCGGTGGAGTTGAATATGCTCTGTCACACCATCGCCGCGCACTTCCGTACCGATCCCATCCACACGCGGGAGCTGCGGGCCTACGCAGTGGATGAGGTGAAGCGCACCAACGGTCAGGTGAGTTTCGAAAACGCGGTGCGGAGCCAGCGGCGCATAGAGCCGGATGACACATGGCCCGGATCGTACTGATCTCCCCCTACCTCAAGGGCGGACAGAATGCCGCGAAGCTGGCCCAGCGCACCCGCTACGTTGCCACCCGTCCCGGCGTGGAGCTGCTGGCGGATGAGCGCAGTACACTTCCCGCCACAAAAAAGCAGCAGAATTTTATCACACGGCTGCTGAAGTCCTTCCCCTCCTGCTGGGAGCTCATTGAGTATGAGGAATATCTGGATCACCCCACTCAGGGCAGCGCCTCCGCGTTCATCCAGCAGGTGCGGGAAGACTACATGGAGGTGCTGGATCAAAAGGAAAATTTCATCGACTACATCTCCCACCGCCCCGGCGTCCAGAAGGACGGTGAGCACGGGCTGTGGGACGCAAACGGAAAGGTGCAAAATCTCGCGCGGGCGGTACGGGAGGTGGCGGAGCACACCGGAAATGTGTGGACACCGGTGATCGCGCTGCGCCGTGAGGACGCGGAGCGGCTGGGCTATGACAGCGCGGAAAGCTGGCGGGCGCTGGTGAACGCCTCCGTCTGCGACATCGCGCAAGCGTACAAGATCCAGCCGGACAACCTGCGCTGGTATGCAGCCTTCCACCGAAAACCGAATCAGGTGCATATCCACATGATCATCTTCTCCGCGGACCCCAAGGAAGGGTATCTCACCAAAGAAGGCATCCGGCAGGTGAAGTCCGCCTTCGCCAGACGGATTTATCACGCGGATCGGATGCACATCTACCAGCAAAAGGACATCGCGCGGCAGGAGCTCCAGACGCGCACTCGCACGGCCATGGTGGAATGCATCGCACAGCTGGAGCATGGCTCGGTGGATAATCCGCGGCTGGAGCAGCTCACCGAGGAGTTGGCGGAACGCCTGCTGACGGTCAAGGGCCGAAAGGTCTACGGCTACCTGCCGCCAAGGGTCAAGGCCATCGTGGACGCCATCGTGGAGGAGCTGGCGAAGGACGAACGGGTGTCCGCCGCCTATGAAACGTGGCAGACACTCTACGAGCAGGTGTGTCTGGACTACGATCAGCGGCCGCCCAAACGGTTGCCGCTCTCCCGGCAAAAGGAGTTCCGGAGTGTCCGCAACATGGTCATTCGGGAAACACTGCAATGGATAGCAGAGCGGCAGCGGTACGCGGATGTGCGGAGAACACCTTCCGCGCAGGAAGGACCTATCATCAAAAAGGATGCCGCAGAAGCCGCGCCAAAGAACTCTGAGGTCACGGCATCTCTCGCGTCGGCGCAGCCCAAATCTGACCGGGCGGCGAGTGCCGCACCAGAAGATTCCACCTCCGCTGATGCTGCCGCTTCTGATGGCACCACGCCGCCTGCGGTTGAAGATGCACCGGCTTTTTCTCAGCAGTCAGTTCACCCTGATCAGCAAAAAGAGAGCCCACCGGCAGGAGCGGATTACCATGCCCCCACGGTGGGCGAAACCGTTGTGCGGATGCTGCATCACATGAGCAAAATTTTTGAGGACAACAGCAAAGCGGATCAGATCCACCGCGGCTTGCAGATCGACCGCAAGCGCCGTCAGGAATTGCGGCGCAAGCGGCTGGCGATGGGACACAAGCTGGATGACCACGAGGAACAAACGTTCAGATAGCGCAAAGCAGAATTTTGAAAGGAAACATCATGAGCAAATATATTTATTTCACGCCGGAGGAAAAGGCGCGGGCGCAAAACACGGATCTCGTGTCTCTGCTGCGCGCTCAGGGCGAGCGGCCCGTGCGCTCCGGCCGGGAGTTCCGCACCCCCAACGATCCCAGCGTCACCGTCCGGGGCAACAAGTGGTTCGACCACTCCAAGCGCGAGGGCGGCTATGCCGTCAGCTTCGTTCAGCGCTATTACCGTCTCCCTTATCAGGAGGCGGTTTTGCTTTTGCTGGGCAGAAAGAATGGAAAATCGTATGAGCAGGCAAAGCCCGCAAAGGAGGCTCCGAAGCCCTTCGCTCTGCCGGAGCCTTACGGGACCATGCGGCGTATGTACGCCTACCTCATGCGCCAGCGGCACATCGACCGGGAGGTCATCTCCTATTTCGTACACGAAAAGCTGCTCTACGAGGACAAGCACCACAACTGTGTTTTCGTGGGGCTGGATGGCAGCGGCGAGGCAAAGCACGCCCACATCCGCAGCACCAACAGTGAGGGACGGGTGTTCCGCATGAACATTGAGAGCAGCGCCAGCGAACACTGCTTTCATAAGGACGGCACGGACAAGTCCCTCTATGTGTTCGAGGCCCCCATCGATCTCCTGTCCCACATCACCCTCTACCCATACGGCTGGCAGGAGCACAGCTACGTCGCCTGCTGCGGGACATCCATCCAGCCGGTGCTGGAACGGCTGCGGCAGAATCCCAAGCTGGACACGGTGTACCTCTGCCTCGACAACGATGACGTGGGCAATGACGCCTGCGACCGCATGACGGATACGTTGGAGGACATGGGCTTGGAGGTGGAGCGGCTCTGTCCGGTACGCAAGGACTGGAACGACGATCTGTGCGCCAAATTTGAGAGAAAGGAGAACTAACCATGAACGGGGATACATGGATCTTCCTCGCCCTCTGCGGCGCTCTGCTGGTGTTTTTGCTGGCGGCATCCTTCCTCTCCAAAAGCTACTCCCTTGACCGCATCAAGAGCAAGACTGTGGGCGACGGTCAGCACGGCACGGCGCGGTGGGCAACGCCCAAGGAGATCGGCAAGACCTATCACACCGTACCCTTTCGTCCCCGCCGCTGGCGCAAGGGGAAGGAGCTGCCCACGGAGCAGGGGCTCATCCTCGGCAGCGTGGGCGGCGGAAAACGTAAAAGCAAGGCAGGAATTCTGCTGAAAATCTCCCGCAAGCTGCTGGAAAAGCTGCGCCGTCCTGTGGCGGGAAAGCAGAAACGGAAACCGAAGAAAAAATCAAAGGTGCTTTCAAAAGTCAAAAAGGTGATCGAGGAGCAGGGGGATATCCGGGCGCTGGTGGACAGCGACGACATCCACTGTCTGATGATCGGCGCCTCCGGCGTGGGCAAGACGGCGTTTTTCTTGTACCCCAATCTGGAATACGCCTGCGCCTGCGGCATGAGCTTTCTGGCGTTGGATACCAAGGGGGATCTGGCGAGGAACTACGGCGCCATCGCCTCCCAGTACTATGGCTACCGGGTTTCCGTCATCGACCTGCGGAATCCTACCCGCTCGGATGGCTTCAACTTCCTGACGCTGATGAATCACTACATGGATATTGCGAGAGCAGATCCGTCCAATTTGGCGGCGCGGGCCAAGGCGGAGAAGTACGCCAAGATCCTTGCCAAGACCATCATCAGCCCGGACGGTGACGCCTCCCAATACGGTGATAATGCCTACTTCTATGACAGTGCCGAGGGATTGCTGACGGCCGTTGTGCTGCTGCTGGCGGAATTCGTGCCGCCAAAGGACGGAGAGCCGGAAAAGCGGCATATCGTGTCCGCCTTCAAGCTGGTGCAGGATCTGCTGGCGATGCCGACCTCACGGGGCAGAAACGGCTTTCAGCTGCTGGCGGACATTCTGCCGCCGGAGCATAAAGCACGGTGGCTGGCGGGCGCGGCGCTGACGGCGGCTGATCAGGCAATGGCCTCGGTCATGTCCACCGTCCTCTCCCGCCTGAACGCCTTTCTGGACACGGAGCTGGAGCAGGTCATCTGTTACGACAGCCCCATCAACGCGGAGATGTTTGCCGCCGAGAAGTGCGCCATTTTTCTCATTCTGCCGGAGGAAGACCCCGCCAAGAATTTCATCGCGGGCCTAATGATCCAGAACCTCTCCCGCGAGCTGTTCTCCGTGGCGGACGAGCATGACGGCAGGCTCAAGAACCGCGTGGTGCTGTTCTGCGATGAGCTGGGCACCATGCCGCCCTTCGACATCCTGCCCTTGTTCAGCGCTGGCCGCTCCCGCGGACTGACGCTGGTACCCATTATCCAGAGCCTTGCCCAACTGGAGAAGAACTATGGTAAAGAAGGTGCGGAAATTATATGTGACAACTGCCAGGACACCATCTTCGGCGGCTTTTCGCCCCAGAGCAAAACCGCCGAGGCCCTCTCCGCCGCCCTTGGCAGCCGCACGGTGCTCTCCGGCTCCGTCAGCCAGGGCAAGGAGAGCAGCCAGTCCTTGCAGATGATGGAACGCCCGCTCATGACGCCAGACGAATTGAAGTCCATCCCCAAGGGAGAATTCGTGGTGATGAAAACAGGAACACATCCTATGCGCACTAAGCTGCGCCTGTTTTTGGATTGGGGCATCACCTTCGATCCCGATGGGTACCGGATGCCGGAGCGGGCGGCCAGAAAAATCTCCTATGTGAACCGCGACGAGCTGGCCCGCAATATTCAGAACCGCCGCGAAAACAGCCCTTACAACACGGAGGATAGCAAATGAGCAAATTTAACTTTATTTACGCCGAGGATCTGAGCCACCGGGAAAAGACGGTCTACATCTACCTCCGGGATCGCGCGGATGCCTCCGGCGTCTGCTGGCCGGGGATCAAGACCATCGCCGGTGAGTTGGGCCTCTCACCCCGCACCGTCCAGCGGGCCTTGGCAGATCTGGAACACAGGCAGCTCATTGAGAAGCGGCAGCGCCACCGCGCCAACGGCAGCCTTACCAGCAATCTGTACCGCCTGACAGCGGCAAAAAAGTCACAGTCTCCCGCCAAGGGGGGACTGTGACCTTTTCTCTCCTAAAAATCTGTCCATAGGGTGGCGTCATCATGGCGCATCCAGAAGAACCTACTCTACCGGAGGATATACCAGTACAGAGAAAGAACAAGAATATAAACAATGTTCTTCATGATATAGGTCCATTTGTTGTTGGCATGGTCTTTTCTGAAAATCCACTATAGTTATTCCTGCGGCCACTGAGGTCCTATCTCTGTGGCCGCTGGAGAGGGCTCTATACACTATAGCTATTAGAGCCTGAAACATCTGCACACTCTCTATTCAGCTGGTCTTAGAACTCTATATATTAAGGTAATAGAAATACTATGCATTGCTATTACAAAGAACAAAATATAGAGTGGTAGATTAGATTCATTCATTGCATCGACATTTGAGGAAACATCTTCTAAAAGAGTATTAAAAATAAGATAAAGGCAATAAAAACCATAGCAAATACCAGTATCGGCATAAAAAAATGTTGCGCTTTTCTTCCCCTATCTGACAAAGGAATGTGTCGATAAGCTGCTCGATGCGCCGATTTTCTGCTTCACTTTCAACATACTCCTTGCCAGAAACACAGTCACCAAGTTCTTCAAATGAACAAATCGCCTCTGGCTTTCGCTTTTCTGCGGAGAGGTATTCATACTTTTTCAGGGCAAGATTTCTGGTAATTCTACTTGCGAATACGGAAAACGGTGACGGCCTTTCTTTGGGAATGGCATTCCATAAGCCTAAATATGTATCGTTCACACATTCCTCGCTGTCCTCATGGTTTAGTAGGATATTACTGGCAATGCGAAAAAAGAGCTTTCCGTATTTTGAGGAGGTTTCTGTAATGGCATCCTCGTTCCTCTCCCAATATAGCCCAATGATTTTTTCATCTTCCATAGGCGACCTCCATTGTGGTACCGCGGTCTAAAAGCGCTTTCACTACCGTCTATATCCTGGGCGATATGGCCATGCGGGGTAAGAACAGTGCACTACTCGCGCTGGTTGCCCAGTTGAAGGGCAAGAAGATTTTGTTTCGCGGTAACCACGATGACCTGTCCGACTATCGCTATCAGCGGCTCTTTGAGGAAATCACTGACTACCGGGAGATTGCCGATTCCTTTGATGGAAAGACATACAAGCTCTGCTTGATGCACTATCCCATCCTGATGTGGAACGGCCAGCATCGCGGATCGATTCTTCTCTACGCCCATACTCATAATACTGTGGAAGAGGCATTCTTCCAGAAATGCGTCAAAGAGCTCAACGAGAACAAGAAACTGAATGTTCAACAAGGAAAGCCCATTCGCGCCATCAATGTCGGCTGCATGATGCCTTACATGGGCTACGAGCCGAGAACGCTGAAAGAAATCCTATCCGCGCATGAATAAGAAAGGAGTGCTGCCTGTGCTGCCAAAAGCACTGTTTTTGAGCACGATTGAGAAGATACGCCAGCAGGAGGCTCGTATTGATGAGTTCGATAAGGCCCTCAGTAAAATGTGCGATGGTTTTCCTGCCTTCGACAAGGACAATCTCTACCTGCTCGCACTGCGCGATTTGCTGAAGTACACTATGCAAGACCAGTATGACAATATCGGCTGGTGGTTATACGAAGCGCCGGATGCCGGTTACACCGTATCCTGGGAAGAAGCCGGCAAGGAAGTCTCTGTTGATTTGACTGAGGCCGGCGCCCTCGAAGTAAAGAAGTCGGGATGCGAGTTTTTAATTTATAAACAAAATGACGATAATTTAAATCGAAACCAAAGAAAAATCGAATATAACAAAACGAATACTCAAAAATAGCAGGAAAGTGTGAACAAAGATCGCTGATTTTGTAAACGTTGGCACTCGTATATTGACATTGCTAAAAACGGGGTTATAATGAACACGATCTTAGGGAGAGGGATAAAGAGATCCCCCCCCAAGAAATCAAATCAAATTATAAATACTCAAGCTCCGGACCGGGAGCTTCTCCCGGAACCGAGAGCGGGAATTGAATGGAGGAACAATTTATGTTACCCAGTATTTTTAGTGAGAACCTGTTTGATGATTTCTTTAATAGCGCAATGTTCCCGAAGGCCGAACATGAGCTGTACGGCAAGCATGCGAAGAACCTGATGAACACCGATGTGCGGGAGGTCGAGAACGGTTACGAGATCGACATGAACCTGCCCGGTTTTAAGAAGGACGAGGTAGAGATCCAGCTGCAGGACGGCTGCCTGACCGTCAGCGCCGCCAAGGGACTGGACAAGGACGAGGAGGATAAGAAGGGCCGTTATATCCGCCAGGAGCGTTACGCCGGTTCCCTCAGCCGCAGCTTCTATGTGGGCGAGGATGTGGAGCCTCAGGATGTGAAGGCCAAGTATGAGAACGGCGTTCTGAAGCTGTTCGTCCCCAAGGCCGAGGTCAAGCAGGTGCCTGCTCAGACCGCTATCGCCATTGAGTGACCAAATGGCCGGGGCCCGCAAGGACGGGTCCCGGCCGGTTTCTTTTAACGGCGGTCCTGCGTCGTATTTCCGTCCGGGTTCCGGGCGGGGATACGAAACAAGATCGAATGGATCGACGGGAGGAAAGTTGGATCCCCCTCTTTTTCCTTAGGAGGCATGATGTATGAATAAAACCGTTTCCCGCGTGCTGTGGATCGTGGCAGGTGTGCTGCTGATCGTGGCGGGTGGTGCGTGTATGCTCCATCCCGGCGCTACCCTGAGCGGGCTGTCCTTCCTGTTAGGAATGGCCATGTTATTTTCCGGTGTGGTAGATATCATGATTTTTGCCACGGCGGGCAGCAGTATTTACGGTTCCGGATGGTTTTTGGTGGATGGCATCCTTACGGTGCTGCTGTCCATCTTCCTGCTGTGCAACCAGATGTTCACCATGATGACTCTGCCCTATATTCTGGGTATGTGGCTGTTGTTCTCCGGCATCACGAAATTTGTAAACTCCTTTGATCTGCGCCGGTTTGGAGTGCGGGGATGGGGCTGGGTGACAGCCTTCGGCCTGCTGATGGCGGCGGCTGGATTCCTCTCCTTTATGGACCCCTTGGCTGCGGCGGTGACGCTGTCCGTTCTGGCGGGGCTGTTCCTGATGATCCAGGGCGTGGTTTCCATCGCGTTCGGGTGTCTGTCCGGACGGTTCTGGATGTAAAGCTTAACAACAAAAATCCACGGTCGCACAGGCTGACTATCTTGTTGAAGAGGTTGCGCATAGAGATGCCTTGAAGGCAGTGCACGGCAGTCATGACTCATGGGAGGAAACACAATGAGTACGCAATATGAATTTATGAAACGACAGGTCGTTGAAGAAGTGGCTGCTCTTCAGGAAAAGCTAATCGCAATCCAGGCGGATTGCATCAACCGGATCAAAGAAATCCCCGTCACTTCTGACCTGGAGGACACCATGGATGAACTGCTTAATAAAATCTCAAATCAGTTCCTCTTTCAGATTGAGGAACCGGAAAGTGCGTCCGTCGTGATCGGCACAGCAAGAGCCGGTCATTTTTCCTGGAGAGTCGAGAATGGGTTTCGAGACATTTTCTCCGTAGAGCAGTGGCTCCGCGACAATCCCGAGTTCAGCATCTATGATGAATACGGTACAGCTATTACATGGGAGCAATTCAAAGAGGCTGTAGCCTGGTGTAATGGGTGAAAACTGCACTTGAAACGGTTTGTGCATTCTGACATATTGGGACCGCATTTTTTTGTACAAGGAGTCGATGACCATGGAGTACAGGGGCCTTTATGTTTCTGCAACACCAGATTGTGAGCCTAATGAAGGCGGATACTATTGTCAGGTATATGCCGACGAGGATTATGGCGACCAGATCGACGACTTTTGTATCCATCCAGATGAGCTTGAAGAGAATGATGATATTAAGCACTGGGGCAAGGTCAATATCGACGGCAGCTACCGATACTATGTTGAGAATGGTGTCATCTCTCCAGAAAACAGCGATATTTAACCACAAGTTGAATGACAAACCGAAAGAGTTGTGGTATAGTACAGTCAGAAACCAAGAACAAATCTCTACAGAAAGGACGCAGAACTATGAAGACTATTTCTTCCGCTATCTTCTATATGAGCGAATGGCAGGCTATCTTCCAGTGCGAGGAATATAGCTTTTGCGAAGCACGCCCATATCAAGATAAGCAGAAGAATATGATCGGATTGAGTACCTGTTGACCTGAAAGAATCGGTCTATCAGGATCTCCTTCTCTGAATTATTGAAGCCGCTTGTCTTGAGTGCAGACAAGCGGCTTTTTCATGCCCATGAGGCCAAATAATTCAGATAGGAGGTGTATTTGAGAATGAACATTCCAACGATCAACCTTGCTCGCACAGGCACCAATATTGTGATGCTTCGCAAAGCAGCGGGGCTGACGGTGCATGACCTACAAATGGCATTCGGCTTCAATTCCCCGCAGGCCATTTACAAGTGGCAAAACGGCACTGCGCTGCCGACTGTAGATAATCTTATCGCCCTTGCTGCACTGCTGCATGTGCGTATTGATGATATCCTCATTACCGATCACTCGGTTGCTTAATATGCAGGGAGAACTTCTCCCTGCCATACGGTCCGCTCGTCTAAATGGTTAGGACACAGCCCTTTCACGGCTGCAATGACCGGTTCGAGTCCGGCGCGGATCTCCATAATACTGGGATATTGCTAAGCGGCTAAGGCACCGGCCTTTGATGCCGGCCACTGTTGGTTTGAATCCAACTATCCCAGCCATGATACGGTACTCAAGAGGTTGAAGAGGACAGCCTGCAAAGCTGTTAATCGTCGGTTCGAATCCGACCCGTATCTCCATCTGGTGCCTTCGTCTAATTGGTTAGGACGCAAGCCTCTCAAGCTTGTAATGCTGGGTTCAAATCCCGCAGGCATCACCATCATCATACAGGGGTATAGTTTAACCGGAAGAACAGCGGTCCCCAAAACCGCCCGTGGGTGTTCGAGTCGCCCTATCCCTGCCAATATACTGGGGTGTCGCCAAATGGTCAAGGCACCGGTCTCTGACACCGGCATTTGTTGGTTCAAGTCCAGCCACCCCAGCCATATTTGGAGAGTGAACCCGGAAGGCCCGGGGACCGCCCGCTAAGCGGATCGTATCAGAAGTGATATCAGATTCGAGTTCTGCGCTCTCCGCCATATGGGTCAGTGCGCGTAGTTGGCGATCGCAGCGGTCTGTAAAACCGTGACATCTGAAACATCGTTGGTTCAATTCCAACCTGACCCACCAAAATAGAGGGGTACCCGCTTCTGGGTGCCCCTCTTTCATAATGGTCACATCATTGGCCGGGTGGTCGTAAAACAGTAAAATGAAAAAATGGTGAAAACCTTGAGTTTTCAAAGGGTGCGGCGTGACTTCGGTCACGCCGTTTCCTCTTTCATCAGCTCATTCAGCGGGATGAAGCCCAGCCCATCGTACTGGATGTGAATGTGCTGCACACGCTTCCCGCTGGATTTGTCCGGTGCGTCCACATAGATGGCGGACACCAGTTCCCGCAGAGCGTAGCCGTCCAGCTTATCGATGCCCACATACTTGTGCGCCGTCTGAATGAACTTCTCAACGTTTTCGTTCTGTCGTTCCTGTACTTCAATTTCCTGTCGCAAAGTTACGCACTCGGTCTCCAACTGCTTCTGCTCCGTTTCATAGGTCAGGCTCAGCATATCGAAGCGCTCATCACTCAGCCGTCCGCAGGCGTTGTCCTCGTAAATCCGGATGAACAGCCGTTTCAGTTCAGCGATGCGGTTTTCGTTCCGTTCCAGCCGTTTCCTTCGGATGCGGATCTGCTCACTGCTTTCCAGCCGGAGTTGTTCCTCCATCACTGCACGGAAATGTGCCTCATGCCGCAGAATGTAGCCCGTCACAGCCTGAATGTGTTTCAGGACTATGTGGCTGAGTACGGTTTCCCGGATGTAATGAGTACCGCACTTGTCCTTGTGCTTCTAATGGAGAGAACAGTCAAAGAACGCGCCCTCCGGTCGGTAATTGTTCGTCGCCCCTTAATACAGCTTCTCACCGCAGTCGGCACAGTACACCAGCCCGGAAAAGATGCTGCTTCGGCCTGTACGGGTATTGCGATGCCGCTGCTGGCGCACCTGCTGTACCTTCTCAAACACGGCTTCCTCGATGATGACCTCATGTGTATTGGGGAAGATGGCTTGCTTCTCAAGGGGATTGTCCCGCTGCTTCTTGTCCCAGATGGAGTTGGTATAGGTCTTGAAGTTCACCGTACAGCCCGTGTACTCCCGCCGTTCCAGAATCGCCACAACGGTACTGCTGTGCCAGTCGCAGGGGTCCTCCGGTTTCTTGTTTGGGGTCTTGATGCCCTGCAAGGCCCTGTATGCGCTGGGCGTTAGCACCTTGTCCGCTTTCAGTTGGTTGGCGATCTGCATGGGACCACGGCCCTTCATACACAGGTCGAAGATGCGTTTCACCACATCAGCGGCTACCGGGTCAACCACCCAGCGGCGGGGGTTCTCCAGGTCTTTTACATAGCCATAGGGCACATTGGTGGTCAGGGGTACGCCTCGCTCACCCTTGGCTTTCTGGACGGCTCTGATCTTGCGGCTGGTGTCCCGGGCATAGAACTCGTTGAACCAGTTTTTGATGCCCGCAAAATCGTTGTCCACACGGTTAGGGTCAATGGTGTCGTAGTTGTCGTTGATGGCGATGAAACGAACACCGTTCTGCGGAAAGGTGAAGTTGGTGTAAAGCCCGGTCAGCGCGGAGTTGCGGCCCAGTCTGGAAAGGTCTTTGGCGATCGCCACGGCCACCCGTCCCGCCTCGATTTCGGCCAGCATGGCCTGAAAGCCGGGACGGTCATAGGTCACACCGCTTACACCGTCATCCACGAAAAAGGTTGGGTTGGGGAAGTGATGCTCCCTGGCATACTGCAAAAGCATGGCCTTCTGAGACGAGATTTGTCAAGGTTATTTTCTCCCGCTGAATACAAATGTCCAACTTTACTGTGAATAGCTCAGATATAATAAACACAGAGCCGCAGAATGGCCAGGGTTGCCATCACCGCCGCAATGATTAGGATGGTGTTTCGGTTTTCTCCGGCCACTCCGATGTCAATCATACTGGCCAGGGCAGTAGGCAGCAGCATGGCTGTCACAGCGGAGAGCAGCATCAGCGCCAAGAGGGCGGCCACATGCTTTCCGCTGAGTTTTACACGGGAAAAAATCGTACCCATAGTTTTCCTTTCTGCTCGTCGTACTCGCATTTTAGCTTGACAGGGCAAATAGCAAATGATAGTATAAATGAAACGATAGTATCATAGATGCTATGAATATCACAGAAGCAGGCGTTGTCAATAGTCCGAGCGAAAGTGGAACAAATGACAATCCTTGTTTCAATGATACGCAATTAAAGGAGACGTTTCTTATGCGAAGGACAACGGCTACAACAGACTATCTGAAAGAATGTATGGGTACAGCGTTGCTGGAACTAATGAAAGAAAAACCCATTGAAAAAATCAGTATTGAGGAGATGACTGCCAAGGCAGATGTAGGTCGCTCCACTTATTTCCGTTATTTCAAAAGTAAAGATGAAGTTCTGTCTTTCAAAATCACATGTCTGTGGAAGCGCTTTTCCGACGAACACGGTGCTACCAACTTCGCCACTGGTAGTTATGACGGCATCAGGCTGTTTTTTGAATTTTGCCTTTCCACTCGTCCTATTTGTGATCTGCTCTACTCAGCTGATCGCCAATATGTGATTCTAAACTTCTATTTACAAGAAGCGGCATCCATTGTCGCTAATGCCGATGCCAAAACGCACTACTTTATCCAATTTATTACATATGGATTGTTTGGGCTTATGAATGCGTGGGTATTACGAGGCTATAAAGAAACCCCACAGGAAATGGCACAAATAGTTTGCGATTGGGAAGCATCTTCGGAGGAGAAATAACATAGAGGGGGGTAAACATATGGGAAAAATCATTCGACGCATTCTAACAATTATTCCAGCGGTGGCTTTACAATCGCTCTGGCTTTTGCTGTTGATGAAATGGCTGACCCCTTACGCACCGATTATTGTGTCACTGCTTTCCGTTGCAGCGTTTTTCTTGGTGGTATTTATTATTATAAAGAGAGATGAAACCGCTTATAAATTGCTTTGGCTGCTGGTTATTCTGTCACTACCTTTGGTAGGAGCGTTACTATATCTGCTCTTTGGAAATAAACGGACGGCCCGCCCTCTAAAAAGGCGCTTGCAGCAAGTTCAAAAGAGTTGCAATCCGCAGCCTCTTCCAATAAAAGAAGCGCCCTTTGACGGCGAAAAACGCATGGGGCAAACAGTGCGGTGGCTGGAAGAAAAAACGCAATATCCGATGTGTGCAGTTGAGCAGGTTCGTTACTATCCGTTGGGCGATAATATGTTCCCTGATATGCTTGCCGATTTGAAAAATGCAAGAAACTCGATTTACGTAGAATACTTCATTATTGAGCCGGGGCATATGTGGGACGCAATCGTGAACGAACTGGAAGTAAAAATGGAGCAGGGCGTTGATGTACGTGTGATATACGATGATCTTGGCAGTATTTCTTCGTTCAATTTCAGTAATGTCCGTGAACTGAAAAAGAAAGGCATTCCATGTATTCCTTTTAATCCTTTCCTTGCCTTAAAAGGAACTGCAAACTATCGCGATCATCGCAAAATGCTGATTATTGACAACGAAGTTGCTTATAGCGGAGGTATCAACTTATCAGATCGGTATATCAATTTGGAACATCCCTATGGACACTGGAAGGACACAGGCTTTCGGATTACTGGTGAGCCAGTAAAAAATTTTACCCATATGTTCTTGACCTTTTGGAACGCATTTTCGCTGGAAAAAGAAGCAGGACAGCTTGCAATGCCCACATATCCCAAAAGGTATCCTGCGCCGCCGCACACATTTGATGGTTATGTGCTTAGTTACTACGATTCGCCCCTTAACCATGAAGCTACCAGTAATCAGCTCTTTATTGACTTGCTTTCTCAAAGCACGGATTACGCATGGTTTTTTACACCGTATCTTATGCTTGGCGATGACTTGATGGATGCAATGATTTCCGCTGCTCAACGTGGTGTAGACGTGCGGATCATTATGCCCGGCATCCCTGATAAGAAGCTGATTTTCCGTATGTCTCGGAGCTTTTATCAGGTGTTGCTGACTGGCGGCATCAAGATTTATGAGTATACTCCCGGCTTCGTTCATGCAAAGAGCTTTGTATCAGACGACAAAGTTGCGACGATAGGAACTGTCAATCTGGACTACCGCAGTCTCTTTCTCCACTTTGAAAACAATTCGTTCTTTTATCGTTCCAGTATTATTGCAGCAATAAAGGACGATTTCATCGCTACACAGGCAAAATGTAAAGAGGTAAAGCCCTATGATATGAAACATTATTCGCGCCGCTGGGTCGTAGATGGTGTCCTTCGTATTTTCGCACCGCTATGTTGAGGTTTTTATGAAGCATTTTCTTATGTGTCTGCTATATATCGCGGCGTTAGGGGTTCTCTCCTTTGTAGTGGGGCGCTTGATCCCGAAGCATTGGTTTCACGCCGATCGTTTTCCTTGGGTCTGCCACCCGGCAGAGCAAAAACTATGGAAGCGGCTTCATGTTCGGAAATGGCAGGCAAAGATCCCCGATATGAGCCGCATATTCGTTAAAATCATGCCGGAAAAGAAACTGACAAAGGAAAACTATGAGAACTTGCCGCGCATGATAGAAGAAACTTGCGTGGCAGAGTGGACACATATTCTGTTGTCTATCGCCGGTCTTGGACTGCTGAAAATATGGTCCGGTGTTGGCGGGGTATGTATAACGATTATCTACATTGTGCTGGGTAATTTGCCGTTTATTGTTGTCCAGCGCTATAATCGCCCACGCCTGCAAAAGCTGTTTGCTATGCAGCAAAGGAAAAAATAGGAGATTCAAATGCAAACACTAATTCTAAGCTGCAACACTGGCGCAGGGCATAACTCCTGTGCGCAAGCAGTTCAGGAAGCCTACCACTCTCGCGGAGAAATCTGCAATATTACAGATTCTTTGCAGTTTATTTCAGAAAAAGCATCCACGTTTATTTCTAATTGGCATACCCGAATTTACCGCCATGCTCCAAGGCTTTTTGATGCTGGGTATCAGCGTGCGGAATCTCACGAAGATATTTTTTGTGAGGGAACGCCGATCTATAAGCTACTTTCCTCCGGCGCAGAGCGGATGTATCAATACATCCGCTCTGCAGGCTACGATAATATTATCTGTACTCATGTATTCCCAGCCTTGGCGTTGACAGAAATGCGCCGACAGCACCCATGCTTACAGCTTGTAACGAGCCACATTTCTACAGACTATACCTGCGCTCCCTGCACAGCGGATTCTGCGCTGGACTGGTATTTCATTCCGTCCACTTCGCTGTTAGGTGAGTTTGAACAATGTGGACTTCAACCTCAAAAGCTGATCGCCAGTGGAATCCCTGTGCGGCAGCAATTCTACCAGCGTGTGTCACAAGAAGCAGGAAAAGCCAACGCCGGAATCTCTCCTGCTCATCAGCATATTTTAATGATGTGCGGTAGCATGGGCTGCGGTCCAATGGAGGAGATTATATCGTATCTCTGCCCTTACCTCACAACAGAACAAGAACTTAGTGTTGTATGCGGCACAAATGATGATTTACGCAAAAAACTCCAAAAAAGAACAGAAAAGTATTCTCAAGTTCATGTTCTGGGAACCGTCAATAATGTGCCGCAGCTCATGCAAGCCTCAGACCTATTCCTGACAAAGCCCGGAGGTCTAAGTACATCTGAGGCAATGGCGGCAGAGTTACCAATGGTGCTTATCGATGCAGTGGCTGGCTGCGAGACACATAATCTGAATTTTTTTCTGCGTAATGGAATGGCCGTCACAGCCAATACGCCAAAAGCAATCGCAGACACCACAATAAAAACGCTAAATGCCCCAGTGCTTCTTTCTAAAATGCGCGCGGCAATGCGGTCGCAGACGGAATGTACGGCAGCCGATAAAATCTATGAATGGATATACAGTCATGCAAAGTAATCATATAAAGCCGGAAGTTAATTACCGTGAGTTCCGCATCCATAAACTTAATACACCTGAATTTTCTCACGTCAGGCTATTGCTTTACTGGCCAATTTTCGGCTTGCTGTTTTTGTTTCTTGAGCGGTTGCAACCGCAACGAAATTACTATCCCGTCTATTGTGGACTCGATGATATAATACCATTTTGTGAATGGGCGTTGATTCCGTATCTATTTTGGTTTGTCTTTCTAATCGGTACGTTGGTTTATACTTTTTTCGTCGATGTACCTGCATTTCGGCGTATGATGTATTTTGTGATAGTCACCTATACGATCACGGTTTTGATTTACCTGTTCTTTCCAACCTGCCAAAATTTGCGGCCAGAAGCATTTGTACGCAATAATCTACTTACACGCTTTATTGAATTATTCTATAGTTTCGATACCAATACAAATGTTTGCCCCTCACTTCATGTAATAGGCTCTGTTGCCGCGATGTTTGGGTTATGGGATTGCAAGGCGCTCCAAAGCGTCGGATGGAAAATCGCTGCTACATCAATCGCCGTGTGTATCAGTCTCTCCACCGTTTTTATGAAACAGCATTCTATCATGGATGTTCTCGCTGCATTGCCAGTCTGTTTCTTTGGTTGGTGGATTGCCTATAAGATACTCCCCAATAATAAAACAAACCGATTTCTTACGAGGATGTAATCATGGATAAATCCTACAAAAAGCCGCTTCTACTAATCACGTTTGGGGTGATCTTATTTGCGGCATTCAACAATCTAAACTATGTTGCCAACTTTCTAAAATCGTGTATTGGCTTGCTCGCTCCGATTTTATCAGGCCTTTTGCTGGCCTTTGTTCTGAGTGTACCCGTGCGCGGACTGGCAAAGAGGCTTCGACGAAAGCTGACTAAAGCTACAGATCGGCAAATAGACATGATAAGCCTGTTACTGACGCTGATATGTGTTATTGCGATTATTGCTCTTCTGTGTGTAATTGCGATTCCACAGCTCACTGCATCTGTAAAAAGCATTGCTGCTCTTGTTCAAGAAAAATGGCCTGACTGGGTCGGCTTATTGCAAAGATACGGCATTGACACAGAGAAACTGTCGGCACATTTTGCTGCGCTCGATTGGAAATCTATTCTGCAAAGCATTTCGAGCGAAATGAACACAGTGATTTCCTCAGTTGCCAATGTTGCTGGCTCTACGGTATCTGCGATTGCTGATGTTGCAATTTCACTTGTGATCACATTCTATGTGCTAATTGGATGGCGTGAATTGAGCAGTCAAAGCAAACGGGCACTGTATGCCTACTGTAAGGAATCCGTTGCAGATAGAATTTGCCATATTTCGAAACTTGCACATGACACCTATGCGAAGTTTCTTTCTGGTCAGTGTGTCGAGGTTATGATTCTTGGAACATTGATCTTTCTTTCGTTTTCTGTTGCAGGGATTCCATATGCGGGGCTAACAGCCGTTTTAACTGCCGCCTTTGCATTCGTTCCTTATATTGGAGGATTTCTCTCCTGCGCTTTCGGCATTTTATTTACTTTATTGGCGGCTCCGAACAAGGCGCTCCTATGCTTGATCGTCTATCAGGCAACTCAGTTTGTTGAAAATCAGTTCATCTATCCGCACGTCGTGGGAAACAGTGTAGGGCTATCCCCGTTCTGGACGTTGTTGGCGGTTTTGCTGGGCGGTAAACTGTTCGGTGTCCTTGGCATGATCTTCTTTATTCCGTTAATGGCTCTTGTATCTCAGCTTCTACACGAATCAATCGAACGGCGGCTGCATACCCGCAAACCGGAGCTGTCCAATGTACAAAGCAACTCAGACGAGAATACAGACATATCTCAATGATGTAGCAGGCGTTCGAATAGTTTGTGCGTTTATTGACGATAATCGTCTGGATGAACAGATCCGCCAGGCAGTTCTTTCATTGGAAACAAAATGGACAGAAAAAGAAATTGGTTTTCAGGTAGAATT
>ERZ1027200.185-NODE-185-length-44134-cov-6.572041_pt1 | contig 44134 bp, 28 predicted proteins | sample MGYA00519271_ERZ1027200 | MGnify/ENA primary metagenome ERZ1027200 (study PRJEB26926, sample SAMN06164742) | human gut metagenome | biome: ENVO:00009003; feature: ENVO:2100002; material: ENVO:00002003 | host: Homo sapiens | place: USA | collected 2012 ...
GTATCGTCGGCCGCCAGCAGGGGGCCAAGCCGCGCGACATTCTGTTCCACGACCTGCCGTCGCTCGAAGCCAAACTGCAGGACCTCGGTTTATTCTGATGCTTACGCCCATGAAACGACTTTTGTTCGCAATAGTGCTGCTGTCAGCGGCTCGGACGGCCGCCGCCCGCGGGATGCTTTCCGAAACCCTCACCGTAACCGAAACCGCCGCCGCGTCCGCTGTTTCCTCAGCGTCAGCCGAAGCTGTTGCGTCTGCTGTTTCCTCGGTGTCAGCCGAAACCGCCGCATCCGCTGCTTTCTCTGCGTCAGCCGAAACTTCCATGTCCGCTGTTTCCTCAGTGTCTGCCGAAATTGCCGCGTCGGGTCTTCGTGCGGTTTTCCCGGAAACCACCGTATCCGCTGGTCCTGCGGCCGCAGGTGATTTCTTCCGGTCCGGCGTTCCGGCTGCTGCTGCATCTCCCGCATCCTCCGCGGCGGTTGCCGCCCTTGCGCCTTCTGCCGACGGACGGGCCGCTGAGATTCTCGAAAAACTGGCTGCGGGATTCCGTGCGCTGGGCGCTTACGGAGTGACCTTCGAGGTCAGCTCGGACGAATACACCACCCGCGGCCGTTATGCCGTCGAGGGTGAAAACTACTATATCGCGGTGGGGGAGGCAGAGGTCTACTGCGACGGCAAAATCCGCTACGAGATCGACAACCGCCGCCGCGAAGTGACCATCGACGACGTGGATACTTCAAGCCGTAATCTGCTCAGCAACCCCGCCCATGCCTTCGACTTCATCGGCACCCAGTATGCCCCCTCGCTGGTGAGCGACGCGGAGGGCCGGGCCGTCGTGCGGCTGACCCCGACTTCGGCGGACGCCTCGCCCGCCGGGGAGATTCTCGTTACGGTCGATACCGCCGCGATGCGCCCCGAATCGCTACGCTACGATTACGACGGCGAGCAGGTCGGCATCGCCGTTCTCGGCGTCGCACCGCTCGACACGCCGCTCAAAGCCTTCTCCAAAGGGGACTACAAAGGTTACGAATTTATCGACTTCCGCTGATACGCCTGCGCGGATATACTCCGGCGGATACTTTCCGTGGATACACTTAGTGGATACGAACGGCGTGCGTATGTGACGGCTCATGCCCCGGATTGCGCGCCGGACTGCCGCGTCCCTGCTGCCGCAGGAATTTCCTGCCGCTTATTTCCGGTTGAGATACCAGTACAGCCCGCCCACGAAGAGCCCGCCGCCCACGATGTTGCCGAGCGTGGCCGGAACCAGATTGCCGGCGAACAGCTCCGCCGCCGATACCGGTGCGCCGAGCAGCATGCCCAGCGGGATGAAGAACATGTTGGCGATGCAGTGTTCGTAGCCGATCACCACGAAGCACATGATCGGGAAAAACAGCCCCAGCATACGTCCCGGCACGTCGTTGGCGCTCATTCCGAGCCATACGGCCAGACATACCAGCCAGTTGGCGCCCACGCCGCGCAGGAAAACCGTGCTCCACGGCAGCGATACCTTCGCCTGCGCAATATTGCAGGCTGCTTCCCGCCACATTTCCGACGACAGCACGCCGGGCAGAACCACCAGAAAATAGGTGAAGAAGAGCGCCCCTGCGAAATTCCCCATCCACACGAGCGTCCAGTTGCGCGCTACTTTGCCCCAGCCGTACCGGCGGCCGAGCGCCCCCGGCATCAGTACGGCGTTGTTGCCCGTGAACAGCTCGGCTCCGGTGAATACCACCAATATAAGCCCCAGCGGGAATACCGCGCCCGACAGCAGGCGCTGGAATCCGGGCGCTTCGGCCGCTCCGGGGAACCCGAATCCCGCCATCAGCGAGAACAGGCCGCCTATGGCGATGTATGCGCCGGCCAGAAATGCGAGTATGAGGGTCTTGCCGGCCGTATTTTGCAGTTTGTCCGCCGCGGAGCTTCCGGCCAGCGCGAGGACCTCTTTGGGGGTATTGATTCGGGTCATAAAATTCGGGTCGAAGCCGCAAAGGTAAAAAATCCTCCCGAAACGGCAAAAAAGCAGGGCGTGCTTCCCGGAAATCGTTTTTTCCGACTTTTTCTCCGGCGTCTGAAAACGCATGCGCCCCCACCCGGCCGCGGCCGCCGGCTCTCGCCCGGCTGCAAACAGGCTCGTTTTCTCCCGACACCTCGTCGGGAGATTTTTTTCAGGCCGTCAGATCGGCGGAAAAGGGGCAAAAACGGGGTGCCGGTCCGGAAATCTTGTGCGCCGGCGTCAGATTTATCGCCCTAAAGTTGCTCAGATCGGAAATAAATCGTATTTTTGTTCGTTAAAAGACCGTAATTTCAAGAGACAAGATGCTAACTGAAGAAGAAAAGAATGCCGGTTTGGTAGGACGTATCATTCCTATCAATATCGAAGAGCAGATGAAGTCGGCGTACATCGACTATTCGATGTCGGTCATCGTGTCGCGCGCGCTTCCCGATGTGCGCGACGGCATGAAGCCCGTACACCGCCGCATCCTCTACGATATGAGTGCGGAGCTCAACCTCTACTCCGATAAGCCCACCCGTAAGTCGGCCCGTATCGTCGGCGACGTGCTCGGTAAGTTCCACCCCCACGGCGATACGTCGGTCTACGACGCTATGGTGCGTCTGGCTCAGGACTGGTCGATGCGTTATCCGCTGGTCGACGGTCAGGGTAACTTCGGTTCTATGGACGGCGACTCGCCTGCGGCCATGCGTTACACCGAGGCCCGCATGAAGAAGATCACCGACGAGGTGATGGCCGACATCGACAAGGAGACCGTGGACTGGACGCTCAACTTCGACGATACGATTCCCGAACCCACGGTGCTTCCCACCAAGATTCCGCTGCTGATCGTCAACGGCGCGAGCGGTATCGCCGTCGGCATGGCCACCAACATGGCCCCGCACAATCTGAGCGAGGTCGTAGACGCCTGCTGCGCCTATATCGACAATCCCGAAATCACGGGCGAGGAGATGCTGCAGTATATCAAGGGCCCCGACTTCCCGACGGGAGGTATCATCTACGGCTACGAGGGTGTCCGCGAGGCGATGCTTACGGGCCGCGGCCGCGTTATGATGCGCGCCAAGACCGATATCGAGCATACTCCCAGCGGCCGCGAGTGCATCGTCATCACCGAGATTCCCTACATGATCAACAAGGCCGAGATGATCAAGAAGATCGCCGACATGATCAACGAGAAGAAGATCGAGGGCATCTCCTACATCAACGACGAATCGGACCGCAACGGCCTTCGCATCATCATCATTCTCAAACACGACGCCGTCGCCAGCGTCGTGCTGAACACGCTCTTCAAGAATACGCCGCTGCAGACTTCGTTTGCAGTGAACAATATCGCGCTGGTGAACGGCCGTCCCCAGATGCTGCCGATGCGCGATCTGGTCAAGCATTTCGTTGATCACCGCCACGACGTGGTGGTGCGCCGTGCGCGCTTCGACCTGAAGAAGGCCGAGGAACGCCTGCATATCGTGCAGGGTCTGCTGATCGCGCAGGACAACATCGACGAGATCGTGCACATCATCCGTTCGTCGCAGACGCCCGACGCCGCCAAGCAGACGATGATCGAGCGTTTCAACCTGAGCGACATTCAGGCTTCCGCCATTATCGAGATGCGCCTGCGCGCCCTGACCGGACTCGAATACGGCAAGCTGATCGCCGAGCGCGACGAACTTACCAAGCAGATCGCCTACCTCAAGGAGGTGCTCGAAAACGTTGGCATGCAGATGCAGATCATCAAGGACGAGCTGCTCGAAATCAAGGAGAAATACGGCGACGAACGCCGCTCGGAGATCGTTTACTCTTCCGAGGAGTTCAACCCCGAAGACTTCTACGCCGACGACGACATGGTCATCACCATTTCGCACATGGGCTATATCAAGCGTACGCCGCTTGCCGAGTACCGCACGCAGAACCGCGGCGGCGTCGGCGCCAAGGGCAGCGCTACGCGCGACGAAGACTTCATCGAACATATCTACGTGGCCTCGATGCACAATACGATGCTCTTCTTCACGGAGAAGGGCCGCTGCTTCTGGCTCAAGGTGTACGAGATTCCGGAAGGCGCCCGCTCTTCGAAGGGCCGTGCCATCCAGAACGTCATCCAGATCGAACCCGACGACAAGGTCCGCGCCTACATCAACGTCAAGCGTCTGAACGACGAGGAGTACGTCAACAACAACTTCATCATCATGTGTACCAAGGACGGTACGATCAAGAAGACCAAGCTCGAAGCCTACTCGCGTCCGCGTCAGAACGGCGTGAACGCCATCGTCATCCGCGAGGGCGACCAGCTGATCGAAGCCAAGCTCACCAGCGGTCAGGCCGAGGTGATGATCGCGGCCCGCGACGGCAAGGCCATCCGCTTCAACGAGAGCACGGTGCGTCCTATCGGACGTGTCGGTGCGGGTGTCCGCGGCATCTCGATCGAGGAGAGCGACGAAGTGGTCGGCATGATATGTGTCGAACCCGATTCGAAGCAGGACGTACTGGTGCTGAGTGAGAACGGTTACGGCAAACGTACCGATCTGGAAGAGTACCGCATCACCAACCGCGGCGGCAAGGGTGTGAAGACGATCAATGTAACGGAGAAAACCGGCAAACTTATCTCCATTCAGGCCGTTACGGACGACAACGACCTGATGATTATCAACCGTTCGGGACTTACCATACGTACGGCAGTGTCGCAGATCCGCCTTGCGGGCCGCGCGACGCAGGGCGTGCGTATCATCAACCTGCGCGAGGGCGACGCCATTGCTTCGGTGATGGCCGTGCCGGCAGCGGGCGATGAAGACGAAGAAGTACAATCCGCAGAGGTCGCTGCAACCGGGAATGACGCCACTCCCGAAGCGGACCGTCCGGCGGAGGAGTAACGAAGAAATGACTTTAAAACATTAAAATTCAATCTGTTATGAAAAAAGTATTTTTGACGGTCCTTGCGGTGATGCTCGTAGCAGTTACTGCCGTTCAGGCCCAGAAAGTCAACAAGTCGGCGCTTGTATCCAAGATCGAGAAGAGCGACGCCGACATCGCCGATGCGAAGAAGGGCGCCAAGGCTGCGACGTGGATCAACCGCGGCAAAGCCTTCTACGAAGCGGCTATCGAACCGACGAAGAACCTTTTCGTCAATATGGACGCCGCTATGCTCAAACTGGCCGTCGGCGAACCCGCCTCGACCGAATCGGTGACGCTCGTCAATGTTCCCTACGAGGCTTGGGTCTATCCTTGGTTCACGGCATATATCAAGGACGGCAAGATCGCGACTTGGAGCCAGACGCAGTGGGTGATTGAAGACGCTCCCGCCAAGGCTATCGAAGCCTATAACAAGGCTTACGAAATGGACCCCAAGACGGCCGATAAGGTCAAGGAGGGGCTCAAGCAGATCAGCGACTTCTGCTCGCAGGTGGGCAATACGGGCATCGACACCGGCAATTACGCCGATGCCGCCGACGCCTATGCACTGGCTTTCGAAGCCCAGTCCAGCCCCGCTCACGGCAATCCCGAACCCGCGCTGCTCTACTATGCGGGTTATCTGCGCACGGTGGACGGCGCTGCGAACCCTGCATCGTACGTCATCGGTGCCGATTACCTGAACAAGGCGCTCGATCTGGGCTATAACGACGAGGAAGGCAATATCTACTACTATCTTTTCCACTGCTACTACGGCCAGAAGGACGCCGACAAGGCCAATGTCCTGAAAGCCAAGGATGCGCTGGTCGCCGGTATCAAGAAGTTCCCGAAGAACGAACGTATTCTCGACGGTCTGGTGCAGCTCTACACCAATCCTGAGGATTCGGTGGGCGACCCCGCCGACTTGGTAGCGCTGATCGACGCGGCTATCGAGAGCAATCCGGAGAATGTGGATCTTTGGTTCGGCCGCGGCCGTATCTTCTTCGCGCTGAAGCAGTACGACGAAAGCATCGCATCGTTCCAAAAGGTCGTCGAACTGAAACCCGAACTCTTCGAAGGCAACTACTATCTGGGCGTGTTCTACACGATCAAGGCCGACGAGATGAACAAGGTGATGAACGAGAAGCAGTACAGCAGTCAGGCCGCTTACGATGCCGACCTGAAAGCCGCCAATGCGGTCTATATGGAGGCTATTCCGTGGTTCGAGAAGGCCCACGAGCTGAAAGCCGACGACTTCAATACGCTCGACATGCTCAAGCAGCTCTGCTTCCGTCTGCGCGACGAACCCGGCATTCAGGAGAAGTACGACAAATACTTCCCGCTCTGGAAAGCCGCCAAGGGCGAATAACCGCCGCATAACGGGCGGGACAGCCCGCCGGCAATATAGAACCACCCGGCTCGCAGGAGCCGGGGATTTGTAGGTAAACGAATATGCAGAAAAAAGTAAATATCTTGTTTGCAAGTATTTAATTCTCTCTTCTGCATGTGCTCCGAGCAATAGAAAAGCAAACTCGGGCAGGTTTAACGGTGAGTTGTGTTACTTATCCGTTACCTGCCCGAAATGCATTGATTTGCATTTAAGGCAGTCGTTTTCAGTTTGTTGCATCGAATTTCCGCATAACAAATAACTTGACTTAACGTTTAACAAATCCTCAATGTTCAGGTTATTATGCAACGCAGCACTTTCAAAGTCCTTTTCTACGTGAAAAGGCAGTCCGAGAAATCGGGTCAGGTTCCCGTCATGGGTCGTATCACGATCAATGGCACGATGTCGCAGTTCAGCTGCAAACTCACCGTTCGCTCCACCCTTTGGGATGCCAAAGCAAATAAAGCTGCCGGTAAAAGTCTCGAAGCCCAGCGCATCAACGAGAAGCTGGAGAATATCAAGACCAATATCGGCAAACAGTATCAGCGTCTCTGCGACCGGGATTCGTATGTTACGGCCGAAAAAGTCCGCAACGCCTTCCTCGGTATGGGCGACGATTGCCGGCTGCTGTTGCAGACCTTCGACGAATACCTTGCGGGCTTCCTCAAACGTGTCGGTAAGGACCGCGCTTATTCCACCTATGAGGATTACTGTCTGCGTCGCAGGCGTCTCGCCGCTTTCCTCGAATACGAATACCACGTCAAGGACATTCCGTTCAAAGAGCTGAAGCGGGATTTTATCGAAAAGTTCGTCGTTTACCTCTCCACGGTAAAAGGTCTTGCTTCCGGAACGATCTGTGCCGGGGTCAAGAAACTGCGTCTGATGACCTATACGGCCTATAAGAACGGCTGGATTGCCGTCGATCCTTTTGCAGGGTTCCATGTCAGGCCCAAATACGCCGAACGGCGCTATTTATCCGCTTCGGAATTGCAGGCCGTCATGGACGTCGAACTTCCCAACTACCGAACGGGCATTAACCGGGATGCCTTCGTCTTTTGCGCCTTCACGGGCCTGAGCCATTCGGACGTAGCAAAGCTGACCCATGCCGATATTCATACAGACGACAATGGGGATTATTGGATCATCGACAAGCGGCAAAAGACAGGTACACAGTTCCGTGTCAAACTCCTTCCTATAGCCGAAATGCTCTACAAGCGTTATAAGGATACATACCGCACAGGGGAGAAGGTTTTTCCGCTTAAAGGCACTTATAAAACGCTGAATATGTCTTTACGGCATGTTGCCAGACATGCCGGGCTGTCATTCAATCCGACGATGCACATGGCGCGGCACACCTTCGCCACGACGATTACGCTTGCGCAGGGCGTACCTTTGGAAACCGTATCGAAGATGCTGGGGCATAAACATATCACCACGACCCAAATCTACGCTAAAATCACCAACGACAAGATCGGACAAGATATGACGGCATTGAGCGAGAAATTGAGCGGTATCTTCAAGGTCGCACAGTAATCCGGCGCGATCCCGGAATATCATATCCCAGTCATTTATTTCCGCCGGCAGGGAATTAAACACCGGAGATGAAAATACGCAAGGCCATGCGAATCGCCCGAGGGCGAGCCTTGCGTATTTCCATCCCCGGCGTTGTGCTGGTCGCTACCGTCGGAATAGGCGGCATTCTGCGACATGGACGCTACCCTGCGGACGCTACCCAAATCCACGACCGGAACACTTATGCCAATAGACGGCAAATAACCTGTGACGGGAGTTTTCCGACGCCGCTTTTCTGATTGCAGACGGCAATGCGAGATTGAAAGTTTTTCATAAGCGATAAATTAAAGAATTCTTGCGTTCATGAATTTGTGATTTCGGAAATTCACGACTGCATTCATTCGTGAACGACTCCTTTTATGCAGAGGAGATGAGAGGCGTTCCTGCCTGCTATATCGATTCCATGAATGATTTGTAAAAGGAATGCAGGAAAGAGGGTTTTGAATCTCGCGTTTCATCTTTTGATAGTGAAAGATTTTGTTCGTGATGCAAGATATAATCGTCTCCTGAATTTCGGGTTTTATGTCCGTCCCAGTCCGCTCCAGTCCGTTCGGCGGGCTTTTTTTCCGTGCCGGACGGTTGTAATATTGCATCGGGGACCGACCTGGCCTCAGGAGCCGTCAAGGAGGGCTTCCGAAACTTTCGGCAGCAATTCTTCGTCGCGGCTTTTTCCCATCGCCAGATGGGAGCGAGGTGTACCTTTGTCCGACAAACTGCGTTTTGTCCGACAAAGGTGCTCGCTCTGCGAGGCCGGGTGGCGTTCCCGAGTCACGCCACTAAAACTACCAGACTGATGACAACCACGAAAAAGAGGATCGGACGCCCGACAACGACAGATCCCAGAGTCTACAGGCATAATTTCAAACTCACCACGGAAGAGAATATCCGCTTTAAGCAGATGCTTTGTAAGGCAGGATTGGAGCATAACCGCAGCCGTTTTATCGTAAAACGCATCTTCAAAGAGGAGTTCGTCGTCCTCCGACGCAACTTCGAAGACACAATTCGTTGCCCGGCTGAACGACTTTTATTTCCAGTTTCAGAAACTTGCCAACAACTACAATCAGGTTGTAAAAGCCGTCAATGCACACTTTTCAAGCGTCACAATCACGCAACAAATTGCCGCTCTGGAGCAGCGGACGCGCGAGCTGAAAGCCCTGAGTATCGAAATTCTGAACCTGGCAAAACAGGCTAAGGAGTGGTTGCGAATATAAGATCGGGCTCTTCGCCCGGCGGGGCTTTGTACTACAACAAAGAGAAAGTAGACCGGGATGAAGCTGAAATCCTCTATTGGCAGAAAATGCTCGAACCGCTCGACAAAAACGGACGTATGGATGTCGATGTAGGCTATACAGACATCCTCATGCGAATTATTTATTAATGCCGATTTACCGCTCAAAAAGTAATTTGCTACGCTTTTCTCGCTATAATCTTTAATGACTGAAAATTATATGACAACGATATTTATCGACATAATATTGCCCTCAGTATCAACCACGGTAAGCGTGTGGTAACCGCGGGAGGGGCGAACTGTACATTGATGAATATCCCGTGTTGAGCCGATGTAGTATGTGTCAAGATGCCAGAAAAGTTCGGTCGAAGGGTCGGAATGGGCTACTTTGTAAACAATCGCTCCGAACGAGCCGTCTGCCTGTTTAGGGCGTTTGACCACGCTTCCGTCTGCCGGATAGATAAAATGCATCGGGCTCTCCGCTTTATAGGCTTCCCGTTGCTTGACCGGAGGAAGAGGACAATACTCCGGGTGACCAGCTTTGTAATAGTGTTCCATAACCGGCGGTAGCGAGAAGCGATGTTCCATGCGGATAGGCTCGCTACGGTCTGCGATGCGATATGAGCCGTCGAGCGAAAGCCACACTTCCCTGCAATAGGAGCAGACCTCGCTTTTTGTCGCACTTCTCGGCAATCGGATTTCGTCCGTTTCCGAGCAATGGCGTCCGGCCAGACAGCCCGAGTGACGGCATACTTTCAACATCATTCCATCTTCTTTCTGCGGGGCGACGAACCATTCACAATACGGTAGCAGGGCGAACAGATCGAACAGTACTGGCCCTGCCGTCCGGGCTCCTGTAAGCTCTGCCACGCCGCTTCCATCGGCATTGCCGGCCCAGACACCCACGGCATATTTCGGCGTGACGCCCACAGCCCATGCGTCGCACGAGCCATAGCTCGTGCCTGTCTTCCAGGCTACGTTCTGCACCGATACGGCCCGGCGCCAATCCATCTGGTCGGGGCGATTCACATCGCGCATCGCGTCGAACGTATAGTGAAGCGCCATACGATCACGGAGCGGAAAGCCGGTGTGCCGGGTTGAGTCCGCATAACAGGCTGCCATGCTGGCGTAGCACGAAACGATATCGACAAGTGTGATCTCGGCACCGCCCAGCACCAGAGACAGACCGTACTGGTCCGCCGGCCGATTGAGCGATGCAAATCCCGCACGTCGCAGCGTCTCGGCGAAACGACTCACGCCGAACTCTTTGAGCAGATGCACATTCGGAATGTTAAGCGACTGCGCGAGCGCCTCGTCGGCCGCAACAGATCCAGCGTAGGCGCCGTCGAAGTTCTTCGGAGAGAATCCCCCGAAATCCATCGGCACGTCGGGCAAGAGCGTGTGCGGCAGAATCGTACCATCTTGCAAGGCTGCGGCGTAGAGCAACGGTTTGAGGATGCTGCCCGATGAGCGCGGCGCCCGGGCGATATCGACCCATTTGCCGTCGCGCTCGAACGTCCTATCGCTGTTGCCGCAGTAAGCCACGACTTGCCCGCTTTCGACCTCGATGACGACCGCCGCCAGATCGCGCACGCCCGACAGCCGCAGTTCGCGGCTCCAGCGGGTCGTGAGCTCTTCGACGCGACGCTGCAGCGGAAGGTCGATCCGCGTGGCTGTCCGTCGGCCATGGGCTGTGCGGTCATACTGCTCGACCAAGTGTGTGGCATATTGCGGCATTGGATATGGGACGCCGATCAGAGGCTCCCCGACCGCCAGCGCATAATCCTCGTCTGACAATTCCCCCTTCTCCTTCAGGCGTTCCAGCAGGCGGTTGCGCTTGGCGAGCAGCGCATCGCGGTTTTTGGCGAGGTGGATGGCCGAAGGGGCATTCTGCAGCACGGCAAGCGTCGCGGCCTCGGCCCACGTGAACTCCGCACCGTCGTCGCCCAAATAGCGCCATAAGGCGGCATCTATCCCCACGACATTGCCCCCGAACGGTGCGTGCGAGGCGTAGAGACGCAGAATCTCCTTTTTCGAATAGCGCCACTCCAGACGTGTGGCCATGAAGATTTCGACCGCCTTCTGCCAGAGTGTGCGCGGACGGCGGCGCGACAGGCGGATGACCTGCATCGAAAGCGTGCTGCCGCCGCTTACGACATGCCCGTTCCGCAGGTTCTGCCATGCGGCGCGGCCCAGTGCCCGCAGGCTGACGCCCGCATGGCGGTAAAAGGAGCGGTCCTCGAACTCGACAAGCGCCCGGACGAACTTCTCGGGCAGTGTGTCGCAGGGTGGAAAGCGCCATTGCCCGTCGTCGGCCACGCGGGCGCTGAGCAGCTCTCCGCTGCGGTCGGTCACGACCGTCGAGTAGGCAACGTCCTCGAACAGCTCGCGCGGCAGGCAGAAGAGCCACAGCAGCAGGATGCCCCCTACCGCTGCGAACATACCGTATCGGCACCCGTGTCTCATTGCGCTACCTCCGTCCGTCCGTTGGCCGTAATGGCCCGGCACTGCGGGGCGTACATATCTTCGCATACCGCAGGCGGCACGGCGAACCGTCCACAGTAGGCTGCCTGCAAGCGCGCCGTGAACCGCTTGCTCTGCCCCGCCGCAAGTGGAAAATACCAGCTTATGCGGTCGTCGCGGATATCCGTATGGGCGGCTTCGGCCTGCTCTACACCGCTGACCAGCCGATCATTCCAGATCTCCCAGCCCGATGGCACGGCAAAGGTCAGCGCCATCGACTCGGAGGCCGTGGCATTCTTTTTCACTTCAATCTTCGCCATAAACTCTTCGCCCTGGCGAAGACGTTCGGCCGTCACCGCACGGCCCTGCAAGTCGGTGTATCGTATGGAAAGCGTGACGCTCGAAGCCGATGCCGGAATCGTTTCGTCCGCACCCGGGCGGCGCTTGGTCAGTAACGACACCGTCAGCGGGCCGTCACTGCAATTTTCTACCGTTACGACGCCCTTCGACGGATCGAGCGAAAGACACTTCACGTCGCGTATGTCGCGAATATCGAGCGGCGTTTTGTCCGACTCGCAGACAATCGCTCTGCAGCTTTCCCCGCCCGCCATGTCGGCCAAGCATCCCATCGCCGTGCTGACAAAGGCCACCTCCTGCGTCGTGCAGCCGGTCGCCGAGAAGTCGGAGGCCATACGCCGGGCCAGCGTGAGTGCCCGGTCAGAGTGTCCGGCCAGGACCCACGTTTCGACCTCCAGCGCCAAATCGCGCAGCGGCGACCAGAAAGTTGCATAGTTGCCGTTGACAGAGAGCACGCCGTCGGCCCGTTCGAGTAATTTGGCTGCTACCTCGTCGCGGCCGGCTACCGCATAGACCGCCGCCAGACGAAGCAGGGCCTGATGCGACAGCTGCTTCGATTCGCGCAGCTTGTTCATCGCAGCCGTCGGCTGTTCGCCGGCAAGCGCCAACGTGTAGAGACGGTAAGCCTGTAGAAGGTCAGCTGCACGGTCGGTTGTGTGGCGATAGCGGCGGGCGGCATCATGCTGGTATTTTTTCCAGCGGTCGTAGCTCTGTGCGGAGACAGTGAAACCCTGCCGACGGGCTTCGGTCATCACCGCCCCGATCATCGAGGTCGCCCAGTCGTGCGCCTCCGCATAGCCCGGCCAATAGGCGAATCCGCCGTTGGCGAGCTGACGCAGCTCAATGGCCTTGAGCAGGCCGGGCAGCGCCTTTTCCGCTCGCTTCCGTTCATCCTCTCCGAGGAAACGGCGGGCGTGGAGCATATATATTGCCCGCGACGAAAGCTGTTCGGTGCAGAGATGGGCATAGTTCTCGACGAATGCGAATGCGCCACCGAAGTCGATGGTAGGCAGGGCGGCAAGCTCCAGACGGGCCTCGCCCTCCGTAAATTCAGTCCATTCGAAAGCGTATCGCTCCCCGCTTCGGAGAGTGCGGCTTTCGGAGGTGATGATGTCGGGCAGCGGATTGCGCACCTCGATATGCACCGTCTCTGCCACCGACTGCCCACCGCCGCGGGCAGTAATCGTCACCTTGGCCCGGCCTCTCTTCGTCTTGTCGCAGATGAGTTCGAAATCAGTCAACTGTTCGCCCGGTGTCGCGAATGCGAGCGTCCGTTGTTTCGTTCCGGCAACCAACAGAGGGCCTTCGACTGCAACCGAGACCGTAACGTCCCGTATCTCCTCCGCCGTCGCGAAAACGTTGACCGGCATCTTCACCCGGTCACCGCAGGCGAGCGTCCGCGGCAGCGTGGGCAGAAGCACCAGCGGCGAGCGCACCGCAACCGTTTTGTCGGCATGACCGTAACACCTTTCGCGCGCCGCAACCGCCATTACGCGCACCGAACCCACGTACATCGGCAGCGTGATTTTATGCGTTTTCACACCGTTCCGCAAGGTGAACGGGCCGAGGAACTGAACCACTGGATTGAACCGCTTCTCCTTGCCCGCCGCCCGCCGCAGTGCCTCGTCGCCTCCGATGCTCAGAATCGGCGTGAATCTGCCGGCAAAGGTCCTGATCACCTCATCGTACATATCCCAGGTCCGAACGCCCAGCACCTCGCGTTGGTTCATCGCCTGCCACGGCTGCGGGGTCTTGAACGCCGTGATGTCGAGCAGCCCTTCGTCCACGATGGCCAGCGTATAGCTCATCGGCTTGCCGTCACGTTCGCGGATACGGATCGAAAACTCCTGCTGCGGACGGATCTCGTCAGCAACCTCGATCTCAGGATGCAGGATGGTACGGCGGTCGATCACTTCAGCCCCCTCGATACCGTACATGCGGATGGGCAGATCGTTCGCAGTCTGCGCGTGCGGTTGCAAAAGCGTGGCATGAACGTAGAAATTAGGAGACATCTCCCACGTGACGGGCATTTTGCAGGCGGTTTCCCGATCGGCGGAGGCCTGCACCCAGCGGCGCGAGAGGACCCGCGACCCGTTTTCGACCGATAGCAGCACGCGCCCTGCGGACGAACGAGGCAAGTAGATCGTGGCGGTCTCGCCCGCCTCGTATCGGCGCTTGTCGAGCGAAAAAGAAAGCATCGTGGCGGCCGTCGGATCACTCTTGCCCGAGTGTCCGCGCCAATCGGGCCAGTCGATATAGACCACGCCGCCCGTCGCATGACCGCCCTGCGTATCGCGCACGAAAACCAGATATTTGCCCCATGCAGGATAATCCAGACGGAATGGCACTTCGGCTTTACCCTGCACTGTATTCAGCGTACTTGATGCAATGACCTCGGCCGAGGTCCCCTGTACATAACGGTTCAGGTCGAAGGCCGAGCCTTCCCACCACCAACTCCAGTCGAGACGGTAGATCTTGTATTCCAAGTTTCGTCCGGAGAGCGGATTGCCGTCGGCATCGACCGTCACGACAGGAAACCGCAGGTCGCAATCCGTTTCGAACTCCCTTTCTCCCAGCGCGATGCCCACATAGGTGTCGTAGGGCGAATAACGCACCGGCTTCGACGTCAGGCTCTCGTTGCCCCCGGCTTCGGTGACGCGGGCAATCAGGTTGGCCTGCAACATTCCCGGAGCCGATTCGGGGATCGGAAGGTAGTGTTTGCACGAAATCCGTCCCAGCGAGTCGAGCCTGCCCGAGAACACCTCGTGCTTGGCGTAGGAAAAGTTCCGGAGCGGATTGGAAAACACGTAATTGGCGTAACGATCGAACGGCTGTGGTGTGCCGTAGAGCGACATCTCGACCTTCGCCTGCAATCCGGCGGCCACGGGGCCGGTCAGCCAGTGCGCTTCGAGGTCGATTGTCGCGCAACTCGTGGCGCGCAGCACCTCGGGAGAAGCGATCGCTATCTTCAGGCGGTTGGGTTTGATGGTCTCGATACGCACCGGGTGGTGGAATGTCTGTCCGCCGACCTTGAACCGCGCATCCCACTGTCCCGTCAGGGCATCCTCGCCGGTGCGTGTATGGAATACGTAGATGCCATCGACGCTTTCGGTAAGCGTCTGGCAATCGTAGAGTTGTTCGGACGGGGTGTAGAGCTCCAGCGTCACGGGATGGTTCTTCGGCAGGGCCCGTTGCTTGTCCTCGACAATCAATGTCAGATGTATCTCGTCGCCCGGCCGCCATACGCCGCGCTCGCCGTAAACGAAGCCCTTGACACCCTGCGGGGTCTTCTTGCCGCCGACGTCGAACCGGCTCGTAGAGAGTTCATGCCCGCCGTTGATCTTCAGATAGGTGGTGGAGATGCCGTCCGAGGCCGTCACCACGAAAGGATTACCGTCAACCTCGAAATCGGCGAAACCCCGCTCATCGGTCCGGGCTGCGCCGATCTTGCGCATTTGGTAGTTGTAGGCCGTGACCCGCGCCCCGGCCCGCGGCGCGGCGGTCACGAGGTCTGCTACGGTTGTCCAGAGCCGGTCCCCCTCCGCACGCTTGACAATCAGACCGAGGTTCGATGCCGTGAGGTTGTATTCGGGCATACGATCGGAGCACATATAGTAGCTCGCTTTAGAGGGGTCGTCGCGATCTTTCCATGAGTAGTCCTTCCAATCGTAATCCGGAGCTGGGCGACTAATCCACGCATTGTCCGTGTCCCAGATTTTACGGTCGTTTTCCGTCAGGCCGGAGGTTAATGGAAAATCTTCGGTCTCGGTTCGGTCATAAAGTGAATAGGCCCTGCGGAATGAAAGCCGGATGTTGTAGACCGCTTCGCGTTCCTGCCGGAAAAGGCTCTTTAGGTCGAGCGAGAAGTTCTGCCACGTGTGCAGGTCGAGCGATCGGTCCTTGTCGAGACGCACTGTCTGCCGATAGATCAACCGTCCGACGCGTCGTAACCGATAGGTTTCGTCGATTTCGTTCTCCTGCAGGAAAGCCATTACGTTATCGGTGTAAATCTTGACCACCTCGACATCCACCGCGGCAAGATTAACAGCTCGGAACGGCAGAGTGAGGTTGCTGTTGTCGGGCAGGATCGTGCCGCTGAGGGGAATTTCGACAGCGGGCGGAATCACCTCCTGCGCGAAGTGTTGCTCCACCTCGCTGCTCAAAGAGAGCCCATCGCGGTTGCGGAGCAGGTTGGAGATGCGAAGCGTGAGGTCGGTCAGTCCGTTCTTCTCGTAGAAGAGTTTCACATTCGTGCCGCTGCGCTCGATGCGAAGCCGGTCGATACGGTCGATCGAGATCAACCCCTCCAGTTCCTGATCGGCGGCCAGCGGGGAGCTGAACTCCAACTCGATGTAGGGCTGTGCCGCCTCGTGCCGCTCGGCCGAGAGCAGTTTGAACTCCTTGACTCCGGGTACGATGATTGTTTGCGGTTCGGGTGCATCGAAGCCCAATTTCGCGGCATCGAAGGAGAGGTGCACCCGTGTCTCCGTCTCAAGCCGTTTCAGTTGCGTAAGGGTGAAGCGAAAAACGGTCGGCTCGTCGGTCGGCTCAACTATAAAATGGGCCGGAGTCCCCTGCATGTCACAATGCAGCAATGCTGCATCGACTTGCGACGCTTCGACCGGTTCGCTGAAGGTGATTGCCCCCTCGGCCCGCATATACCGTATATCGTTCGGATCGACCCGCACGCTTGTGATCTGTAATTGGGTTTCCCTCTTTGCCACGGTAAATGTAAACGCAAAATCCCCGAGCGAATCGATTTGCGTAAGTTCCGACATCCGTACATGGCATGCATATTCGCGACCGGGGTGCAAAGCACCCTCTCGGGGAACGAATTCAAGCGTGCGTCCTTCCACCAGATATAGTTCGCCCTTTATGCGGGGTGAGAAATGCAGCATACCGTCGAGCGGCGTATCCGGATAAAGGTGTCGCACGTTGTCGGTCAGTTCGATTCGGATCGGCGTGTTCGCGGAGATGCGCTCGGGCGAGTAGCCTGCAATCCATTTCATCGCCTCGGAATCGCTCATTGTCTTCGGCGAACAGGCTGTCATGCCGACCGCCGCAAAGCCGGGAAGAAGGAGGTTGAATAAAATTCTTTTCATCGGTTTTATACTTGTTTTTCGTGTTTGCGCACTATGCTGCAAGTACAAAACTGATAAAAAGAAACAATACAGCCGAGCCTTTCGGACCCGACTGTATGAAACGGTATCGAGGGTGTATAAAGTGGTATGCTGACTGCGATTTGAACCGTCGCTATCGCCTACTCAATATGCATTAGGCATAGCGTGTGTTTATCACATGTTTCGAGGAAAAGTTTCTTTTCAGGGTGAGTGCGAATAGATAACACGTAAAAATTATATATTTATAAATTTGTTTTTTTATGTTTTTTATTTATATAGTTGAAAACTATTAATGTAACAATTGTTATTAATGATAACCATGCAATTAATAATGCCCGTTCGTCTTTTAACTTGTTTTCGTGAATATAGCGAATTTTATGAATAATAGGCTCAGTTTCAGCTATATAAACATAGTACGACTGACTAGTAATTATGCAATATAACGGATTACGAATTGAATCCCATGGGTTATATTTTCTATAATCTTCACCTAATTCAATCTTAAAATACTCATTTTCGCATGTCGCGACTTGGCTATGGATGTATTTATCACTCCCTAAAATAAAATTATTATAAAATGGAGATTTAGGATTATTCGTCACATAATCAAAGGAATCACTCATAACTTTTGTGATGGATTGATGTTTGGTACTTTTAAAACCAATAGCATATGGAAATATTATCGAATATGACAAGCATAAATCAGATTGGTTAAAATCTATTTTGGTAGATATTAAATTCCAAGGAGCTATATTTCTTAAAGGCCAATCTACATATAGAGGATGAGTCGTTTTTAATTTGTAATATATTGAAATATTACTAAATAAACGATCCCAGTCACGAGATTGCCAATCTGTCGTTGGAACAGTATCTTCCGCAAACATTGGATAATCATTTTTGTCCATTGCTTTACCAATATCAACACACCAATTGAGTGTATCAAAAGCATTCAACAATGTAGTTTGGATTTCATTTCGTAACCGATCAATCTTTTTATTGACATAAATCTCAATCGCTATTATTGTTAATACTACAGCGCTAATATAACACCCAAGAAAATACAAACTTATTTTTTGCTTTTCCATAATATGTTATTATAACTACTAATAATCATTTCCGTCTTCTCCAAACGATATAACTTGTATTCCTGGGTAGGCTGCGGCTGTTTTCGAAGCCGAACTCCACACGATTGCCGTCGTCGTCCGTAGCCCAGCCGTAAGAGGTCGAGCCGACCAGATAGATCGCTTGCGTCACGCCGAGGTCGACCAATGCCTGTGCGAAGTCGTGGAACGATTCGGGCGAGGAGCAGTCGACCATCATGATTTCGCCCCGGCGGTCGCAGATCGCACGGCGGATCGACTTGTTCTTCGGCTCGTTCTCGACCAAGCAACCATTGTCGACCAGTGGGTATTGGCGGAAGAAGTAGCCGCCCTTTTCCGTTGCCTCCTCGAACAGTGGCGAGTTATCCGCCACGCCGATCGTAATCCGTCCGTCGATAACGGCGCAATAGCCCTTTTTCGACAGCCCCCACGCCAGCGGTTCGCCCTTCAGGACGAATGCCCCGACAATCTTGCGGTTGTCGCGGCGAATGTCGGCCGCCTGCGCCGCAAAGACGATAGTTGTATCATTCTTGTCGAGCCGCCCGACGTGCAAGATCATCTCTGCGTTGTGAGGAATATAGATGCGCAGAGGAATGTCGTTGATCACGGTGTCGCGGATTTCTGTAAAGCCATGGGCGAGAGAATCTACCTGGCGTCCCAACCGCCGTGAGATATTCGCTGAGGGGGAGGTGACTTCGGCATGAGGTTCGAAATAGGTCTCCGGTTCAAGAACTTCCATAGTTCTTTTGTTGCTATTGAGTGTGAGAAACACCCCGACAGCAACACCGAGCAGTGCAATGGCGAGCGCTATCCACCGGTCAGGTTCCCATCGATGAGGCTCGTTATTGTCGCCTATAATGCGAATCTCGTCGTCTCTTATCTCTTTTTCATCTTTCATACTATTTGGCCCCCTTTTCTAAAAGCTCCTTCAACTGCTTAAGTGCCTCTTTCGATGCTGCTACGGAATGGCTGAATGTAGCCACGTTGGAAAGTGTCAGTTTTTGTTTCGGCACATTGATGTAGTAAATGTAGGAACGGTTTATAATCAGGCTCTTGCCTATGCGGATAAAGATATTTCCATCCGCACCAAGCTGCGAGGCAATTAATTTTTCGATCTGTCCTAACTGGAACGAGAGCATTCGCATTTCACCATCGGCTTGCACAAGCGTCGAGTAGTTGCCATCCGAAGAGATATAGACGATGCGGTCGGGTGCGATACGCACCAGATCGCTCGAGGTGGATATGATCAACTGTTTCACCATTATTACACTCTCGTAAGCAAAAGTAAGGAAGTTTTGAATGGAGGTCAAGAAATACCGCTGTCAATGTATGAAATAACGGCAGGAGTGTATCAAATCTTCGTTGTAATCTTAATCAATTGTTATTGCAGATGTATTCCAGAATTAGTTTCATTACTTTATATGCCAGATACCCAAGTCGTATTTAGCCTCAACGCAATTCTCGATACTATCAGGAAGGGTGGAAAAAAAGTCGATCCCCGTCAATTGCTCAATCTCATCAACGGCTCTTGCATAAAAACTCAACTTACGATTCCCGGCTTTATTCTCAAAATAAAAACCGATACTTTCAAAACCGGTTGATGTTTCTACCAGCAAGACTTTGTAAAAGCCATCAGGAATTGTCACGCGATTGTGTCCTATACATCCATATTGAGCCTTTCCAATTATCGCTCCACAAGCGATGTATATCTTTTGGTAGTATTGAGTAAGAGCGCGGCATTTTTCTTCGAGGTCTTTCCAGTCACCACCATTTAGATTCGGATTCTGCGGGCAAATATTCGTAAAGTAAAAGGATTCATCCATTGCCTGTTTACTCCATTTCATATCTCCTGCAGGGCACATATGCCCCTTGTCCCAACCCGAATTTTTATAATCCCCGTTATCGGCTTGTATACCCTTCACATCGGGGTCTTGATTAAACTTTCTCGCACGAGGTGTAGTTCCTTGCACCTTTTCGTTCGTCAACTCGTACGCCACCCAGTTAGCAAGTCTGGTGGCCGTATTAAACGATACGCTATAACCTACATGGGTGATTATTTGTTCTCGTTGCTTATTGAGAAAAATGGGGATTTCAATTTTGCCGGAATATTCCTGAACTTCATTTTGCCCATTTTGAGGTATTGGCTTATTAGATGCTCCAAATGACGATGAGGTGGGTTGTGCATATGAAGATACTGTAGAACCTCTATCTTGACGGTTGCAAAGAGCCTCCTTTGTTCCACTATTACAACTGATCAGCAATCCTGCAACCATGAATAGCCCGAGCCTCATCATAATTTCCTATTGATATTTAATAACACCTGGCTTGGGGATAATATGGATTACAAACCGCTGATTACTCGTATTGCCCCAGATATCGGGCAGATTGCGAAATTTACTATTTTGTCCACTACCGGAGATAATCACTTCGCAAGGAAGACTATCAAATTTAATATCATTTTGTACCCAATATTCAACAAGAGCTAAAGCCCTTTCATAGCTCAGTTGATAGTTGCGTGTGTAATTATCCTTTGAACTCTGACCCTCTACTATCAGCATATACTCTGCTTGCGGAATATCTTGTTTGGCTTTGCGAAGGAACTCTTGTATGGCGCGTCCTGCATTGAGCAGTTTTTCCCTATCCTCTATAGAAATATCCTCAATTTTTGAACTCAATGTTTTAAATGAAATATTCACATTTTTTAGAGTGTGGCGTTTGTACTCACTAACATATTCAAAATATTGAGCATCAATATTCTCAATAGAATTTTCGAGTTCCTTAATTTTCTTCAACTGCTCTTTCGTTACATCTCGCTCTTTTCCGATTTTGACAACCTCTCGATGCAATAATGCAATTGCCAATATAAACAACATTAGCATGACAAAGAACAGATTTGTCATGAGGTCGGAATAACTCGTCCAAAAGAAAGATTCTTTTTTCTTTTTAGACATTACGGCAACGTGTTGTAAATGTAGAAAACACAAGTACCTATAATTGTTAGGCAGGTTATAATGCCTACGATAACAAGTGACATCGGTAATTTAGTTCGCGTTTCCATTGGTGTCTCATTTGAACTAAAACCAGAAGCAAAATTATCGATGGCATGTGCCAATTGTTCAAGTAACCCATTTTCGCGATTACTAGATGAAGCATGTTTCGCAACAACCAAGAGCTCTGACATCTGCTCGCTTTGCCTTGAACTTTGCGAAACAAGCTGAGCCATACTTTCCTTAACATCTACCAGATTCCTCAGCTCTCCTATAATTTGAGTGGTTTCCGTAAGCTTTATAGAGAGGGCCTGCTGTTGCTCTTCCACAGCCTTCAAGAACTCATTATGCTCTTTGGCTGTTGCGTTTGTCAGAGCAACATATTGGTCATGAGTATGCTTTGACAACTCTTCCAAAGCCTGCTGCATAGACCAATCAATCTTACCAACCGACTGACTAATGACGGCCTTGCGCTGCTCGATCTGCTGCACTTCATCCATAAAGAACTTACCCATATTCTCAATGAGTTTTGTTCGATCATAATGATTTGCCAGATGTCCATTTAAAGACTCTACACTTGTCAGATATTGATTAGACTGATTGAGAAATTCTTGCAGCAGAGTAATCTTGCCAGTGCACTGCTGCAACTCCTGCAGAACGCGAACATTTGCAGTTGCAATCTCGTTGATGCGAAGATTCTCCACTAAACGAAGAACCTCAGCCTGGCCTTCATAAGTCGTATTGATGCGTGAGAATACCTCATTGAGGTTCCTGGAATTCTCAGCAAATCCCTCATTAAATTTTGTTAAATTACGCTGCAAAATATCTAGGGTTTTAACCATACTGCTGTTCATTTGTGGTAACAGCTCACCCTGCATCCAGCTTAAAAACAAATTTTTACGATATTCATTATTTCTTGCTGCATTCTTTGATGTGGTAGATCCCCATATCGTCAAGAAAACACCAATAAAAGTGGTCAACATTGCAATTGCAACACCTCGCAACAAGTCTTTAATACCCGTAGCTCCTTGATCCTCGAATACCGGTCCTACGTTACTCGCCGTTTCTGTTGTTGGTGATGTAAGTAAAGAATCAATTCCGCCTCCAAATCCAAGTACGGCAACCCCAAATACAATACCGATCAACGTCCCACATAATCCCACATAAATAGGGAATGGTGAGGTTGCTTCAGCCTGCTCCTCGACTGCATCGCAATTACGATCTGTAATATCTTTTAAAATTACAAATTCAGCGGCGCCCTTGTTTTTGTTCAAGTAATTATTAATGCTTGATACAATGTCAGAAAATACAGAACTCGGTTCGATCTCCGAACTAATCCGTATTTGTACTGTATTACTATCCTCATCTTTATATGTAGAGAGGACTTTATCCAAATCCTTTGGAAAAATGTTTTTAAAGATCTGTCTTGTCTTTTGTGTCTGCAAAAAGAACTTAATTTGAATGGCTGCAGCACCAATGAGCAGAACTACTGATATTAATATATTGCCCATTTCTAAATTTAGCTAAATCTAATTTTTAATTTATTCACGACAGTCCATTTACTGCCATTATATACAACCTCTCCCTTCTCTATTGTTTGCAAGTTCGTACCTGAGCCCTCTATTTCGCAGCAATATTCTAAGAAATCTTTGCATTCCTGTACTTTCCCATAAGCTTCTCCATATACTTCAAAAATACCCTTATTAAGATTCTGAGGATTTATTGCTATAGAAAAAATACTTTGATCTGAGGGCTGTTTGCTGACTTCATAGAATGTTTCTTCATCAACATCGTAAGATGATGCATACAGCTGCTGCACTTCATTAGAGGGAATAGAAGTCGTATTGGCCGACGTTTGAAGAGATAGGCGTTTCTCAACTTTTAGCAACACAGTTTCAACTATATCATTGAACATTGCCGTTGAGATTTCTGCTTGAGGAACATGTGAATTGTTCCGATTTTCCGCTATACACTTGCGATATATTCCCAGAATGTAGTTATTAATTCGGTTACTATCGCGAACAATATTGACAACCAAATCTTTAGTTTCTTGACTATATTTTCTTTGTTCCCTTCTTTCTTTAAATGGTGTGCAAACTTTCCGATATAGCGATATAGTTAGCCATGTCGCTATAATGCTCATGACAAGAGCTATGATGGCGATAATCATCTCTTGATTTTGAATTGCGGTTTGTATTATATTCTCCATAGAGGCTTTTATTTGATTTGTCTTGCCAGATTACTTAGCATCGCAACAATTGGATAAAAGAATAGAGTTTCCTCTATTTCAGCCTCTCCGTTTGCACCCCAAGATTCAAGCTCCTCGTACTTCTGCTCAAGCCCCTGCTTGGTATACTCAAGAAGGTCTGAATTACATATCTCTTTCACTTTGCTAACCAGGCTTGCATCAGCGGCCAAATTGTTGACAAAGAAGTTCTTATTCGCAGAATTTATCTCAAAAATGAATTCGATAAACTTGGAAACATGATCTGCGATGGATTGAATCTGCTCTGCTTGAATCTGCTTATATTGATAGCCATGCGTTAGTTCATAACTGTTTGTACCCAGCAATGAAACTTTGATATTATCAACAGCCTCAAATGTCAGGTTGTTACGATAGGTGATACCTCCTTTACACGTAGCGAGTTTCGGCTCTTTGTCGAAAATAATATCTAACTTGGTATTCAAATCAGAATACTTCGTACCATACACTTTCTCAAAGATCAGTGATGCAAATTTCGCTACGGTGTCATTATTAGGTGAAAGCACAGCTAATGTTTTCGAGCCGTTACCACTAAATGCTAATGTCTGTGGAAGAGCTATTCCCGTTGCTTTCATCATATTAGCAACATAATAGAGAACCGCGCCATAGAACATGATGAATACATATTTGTATTGATCGTTGTGCGAAAGCATCGCCAAGAAGTCAATCGGCACATTCTTCTCTTTAATAGTCTTGTTGGTCGCTAGGGAGAAAAAGAAAGCTATAATATCATTGGAATTATCGGAATTTTCAATGGTTTTGAAAGCATCGATAATATCGCTCATGCCTTGATTACTGTTTAGGATACTCAAGACATCTCCCTTAAATCCATTGACAAATCCATTGGTATCTGCTGAGAAATTATACCCGTCTCCAAAGATTGAGTTTGCTGCGAATCTGAACGAAGACAATATCTTCGGGATATTCTCTTCTACGACATACACATCAGTCGTACCGCCTCCAATATCAATCGTTACGACATTGGACTTGGCACCTCTTTTCTGCTTGTAATAATAGTATGGGGCAACAGATTCAGACATCATCACAAGATTGGTTTGTGGATCTCCCGCAAAATATTTCGTGTAGAGGTTTGCCCATATCGTGGCAAATGCGTCGCATCTTGCCTTCGTCATACTTACGGGATAGAACCATACAATCTTCGTTGCCGCCAAATTGCCTCCATTCATTAAGACCTTATTTCGTATGAGGAAGAACAGATTGTCCAAGTACAAACGTACACGGTCAGATTCCTTGTTGTTCCATTTGATATCTGTTTTTATCTTATTATACGGAGGAATAGCAGCCTTTTCATATCGGAATGGAATGTTGCCATCCGCTAAACTATCGGTTTGCCGTTTGTAGTCAATATTGATCCATTCTGCAAATGCAGTTCTCATCGGGAATGAATAATCATCTTCCGCAGCAATAGTATCAGGAATAAATGCGTCTGCAAAAGCGTATTGGATATCTCGATCAGCACCATAGTTTTGGTGCATTCGCTGCATTTGCTGTTCATTTTTGGTAATATCAAATGCATGAGATGTTGTGCTGCCATCGATTGAGTATTCGATATGTGTATTTGTTGTTCCAAAATCCACCGCAAAAGAGAACTGAGTCGCATTTCCCATCTTGTTGAATTTCGGAATGATGACATTGTTTGCTGAGTCTACCTCAACAAATATGCGATTAAACGAGGACTCCAACACATAGGATTCGACACTACATAACGGTGCTGGTTCTCGGCGAATAATATGCGATTTCACGTTGCAAACCGTATCACCAGCAAACGTCAATTTATGCTGTTTACTTTTACTAAAGAATGCTACCCGATAGTATGGATTAATCGGTTCTTTGAATTCAATCAAAGGCATTACTCCTAAACCAAATCGTCTTTCAACAACGCCACCTTGATTGTTATCCTCGTCAGGGGTATTATTCTTCAGATACTCTCGTTCGTATTTAATGTATCGTGATTTCTGAATCGGAATTCGTAAAGTCACAACAACGCTACCTCCAGCCAATGGCCGCATCTCAATCATTGGCGTACCATCTGCCATTGTCCCCATAAGTTCTGCGACAGTGAAAAACTCAAAGAATCTACTGGTTAAGGGCAAAAGGAACGTCTGTTTTTTGTCCTTGATGTTTCCATCAAAGAACGCGTCCGTTAATTCATACGGCATTGATATAATTGAGGGCTGTAAGAAGTCTCCAATAGTCAGATATGGGTACTTGTCTGCTGTATGAGGCAAAACTCGCTCACAGATTGATGAATTATCATAATAGGGGGCATGATTCTGTTTCTCCCAATTATCCTGCACATAACGTAGGCTAATATAATCATTCCCTTGCTTGACGGGCAATACAAGTGGCATCTTACCTTCATAAATGCTGGACTGAATAGTAAAGTCACTTTGTATATCATTATCACAACTGGTTTTTTGGTGGAAATTTATACCAAGGACTTCTACCGTATTTCCATCCAAGGACAACAGAGGATAATTTTCGATGCTATTCTCATCGAGAGATTCAATAGCATCCTTCTGGTCGTCACGGAGATAACGAAAACTTTCCTTTATATACGCATAAAATTCGGGGAATACTTTTGCGAAGTTTTCTCGGCCGTAATTGTATATAAGAGCCCACAGGTATTTCTGGAATTCGAAATCTCTCTGGTATAGAGGTGCATATGCTTCGTCAAATGGCTTGTCTTTCCCACTTGACTTCAATTCATCAGAAGCATAACTCAAGTCATTTGAAGAACTGATAAATAATGTCGAAGGAGATGTCGCTCCAATAATATTCATTTGTGCAGGACGATTTTTACCCTTGTAATTTAAGAGGTAAATACGCTGCATCTTGTCGAAATTATATGTCGCTGCGTCTTGAGTTAAAAACATCTCAAGAGTCCGACCAAGGATCTGATGTTCTTCGACCGGACTATTACAAAGCCTATCTAACTCTCGCTCTCTATCCCATACAATGAGTTCAAGTTTGTTGGATAATTTCTCGTAATTAAAGAATATCTCTCCCACATCGAGACTATCAGATACTATTTTATGATAGATAGTATCGCCCTCAAGTTGGCAAGAATCACTTATAGCTTTAAATGCCGTTTTTGCGAGGTCAATGCGTGCAAAAGGAGACGGGATTGATGTAATCTCCTTCTTCGCAGTTAAACCTGCTGGATCCTCTATCTGGTTGATGACATCCCTGCCATATCGTTTTGAGATACCCCAATCGATTATATTATCATTAGACTCTTTATGTAGTCTTAGTACCTTTGCCATAATTAGATATTGTATTTGCGTTCAACTAATTTCTTTGTTGCACGGTAAAACAATTCGATGAATTTTTGTTCTCGCGCAGCTGACTTATCCCATTTACTCCAATTCGAGTTGAGGGTGCTGTCACATAATGCATAGTTGGATGCAAGAGATCCAACCTTTGCAGGCTCTTGTCCTGCAATCATATCAAATAGCGGCTTAATACGCTCCACATTAAATGGCTTAAAGGCGCGATTATTATCGACCATTTCTTGTAACCACTCTTTGTAGTTATCAAGTAAGTCGAGCAAATCTTTGTAGAAATCATTGGTAAAGAATGAACTATCCAGCTCGTTATCTATTGCCCAAGGCTGATGCTTATACTCTGTTTCACATTCATTGATAAGGTACTTATACATCAGAAGCAATTGGGTCATCGGCTTCTGAATAGCACCTTTTGTTTCTCGGCCAAGGTCGCTAAATATAATCTGCGAAATATTAACATTGTTAGTATCCAGGCCGTACTCGTAATGCAATGTTTCTCCTGCCAAATCATTGTCAGGTGTTGCTGCAAACTTCAGAATAGCCAATGCTGAACATAACTCGATAATATGAGCATTGTTCCTTTGCTCTGATCCACCGTCATGATTCTCATAAGATGCAGGGATATTATCGCCGATATAATACAAAGCATTGATACCACCGTTTGCACTGATGTTATGCTCATAGTACGCCAAAGCAGATTTTGTCTTTGATATGAATGTTGAAGAATCAACTCCGCTATTTTCATCTTGTGAAACACTAAAGTATGGAAGGACTGTCACAGCTCCTATCATTGCCTTGCTAATTAAATTCCAGCTTTGAGAACTTTTGTCGGAACGAATGGTCTTGAGCAACAACGGGAAGCCACTTGCACCCGTGCCCCCAAAGATCGAACTTATGATAAAGATACGATCTCCTTGCTGGAATCCGTTTGCAAAATCCTTGTACTTTTGAGAATTTGCAAATTGATTGAGGACAACACTTCCGATATTCGGATTTCCTTTAAAACCGACCTTCATATCTGAATTGAGATTCTTCTCGGAGAATAACAGACTGACCAATGCGTGATTTGCTTTGTTCAGCTCATCAATTTTGATAAAGTCTTTAAAGAAACAATCCCTTGTGTTTTTTAACGGAAACCCAAAGTCCTCCATTCCTTCGACGGGACGTATCTCCGTTTTGAAGAATTTGTTTTGATCCGCTGTGGAGAAATCCAACTTACTCCTAATTGACATATAGTTATTCATAGCTGCAACGGTCCTCGTCTTGTCTGCAGCAGAATCATCGGGATCTATAATAATAGGTACAATGGTATTTGCGGCACATTCCACACCACTGGACAACATCATAGTCAGAGCCTTCAATACACGGGATCCAGTCCCTCCAATTCCGAATACGTATAATTTACTCATCCTTATTATCTGTTAATGCGTGTAACAATAGAAGTCCACGGACAGTGTTTGCAGTTCTTGCTCCAATGTCTAAATACAATGGAAAACACCAAAAATATAATGATTGCCAGAATCATATTGTATAATCCGAACATAGAAGCATTCAAAGAACCGATTCTCTCGATAAGACTTGGGGCTATACTTTGGCTGACAATATCTGCATTTACTACCTGATACCCCCAAACAAAAGCTGATACACCAACTATGACAAGCATAATGAGCCAACTCCACCAACGGTTGAATCTGGGTGAATTAAGCACGTAGTAAAATAGTAAAAAAGCAAGTAGGCAGATTGCAACCGTACTTATAAAAATAGAGGGGAACTGATTGTAATCGGGTCTAAAACCCATCAATGAGTCATCCCATCCCTTTAAGTGGTCATACAATTCAGCACCATACACATTTTTCAGTTTGTAGAAAAAATCGAAAAACTCCATATCCTAGTTTATTTTAAAGTCCATAACTGCATATATACCATTCGATCTTGCAGTAAATGCTTGCTGGATTCCATCGAACATATATTTAAGACCATAGGTCTTACGCTGATTTGCGTCAGTAAAATTTGAATCATCATCATCGGTAAAATCATAGGCCCATTGAGGAGAGGAGCAACGAACTGCCACAGATAAGTTCCCTTGTGGAATAGGACCATCTGTTCCGAGAATAATATTGTGGGTTGCAGGTGACGAAGGATTTGTATTTCGTGCGATCTCGATATACCACTCTTCCGAATCTTGTTTATTAATCAATCTGGAGTAATTATCGGCGTTCATTAAGTATTCATTTCCCAGCAAAAGTTCGAGAGATGTGAAATTAGCAGTTACCATAAATGCGAATTGCCCATTATTCCCTTTTTTTATTTTAGAGATTGCATGATCGGAATTTCTGTCAAAATCACCATTTACGGGGCGCGAAACAATGCTGTATGCCACTTGATCGACCGTTTTATTATATATACACCACTCATTTTGCACGCCTGCTCCGCTGAACTTTTCATTAGGAATAGCAACACGTAATTTGGCAATATTTAATGGATGGCCCATGACCCATATGTAATAAGGCCGCTCTCCTACATAGCTTCTAGGGCGATTTCTGTAATCATAGTATGTTCCATTGAAATTGGAATACAGCTGATACACAAGAATTGCCAATTCGGAATGCATTGCCAGATAGTCGGCAACACACTTTTTAATTCCGACCTGTTGATTGACTAGATATGCTTCTGGGGATTGAACACTACCCGGGGAAAAGATGCAATCAGATATAAACACCGAAACTGTATCATCATCTGTTTGCGCTAAAACCTGTTTGAAAACAGATGCTATATCGGTTGTTGCTGTATTTCCACCTGCAACATGAAAAGAGTTTGGAGTAAGTTTATGTATAAAGTTTGCTATTACACTGCCCTGGTCGATTATCTGACTATTGATAAAATGAAGGTTAATTTCGGAGGGAATACCTGAAATATCAATATCGCAGAGGTAGTTGTATACATCTTGCTGAAAAAGTGTCTGCCCTCCATTCACATAACCGTTCATGCTACCCGAATTCTCAAGATAAACATTGACAACGGGATGCTCTGCAATGGTTGTTGTTTGATTAACACCATTGTTTCCTTCAGGCGTTGGACTTGGTGAGTGTGTTGCACCTCCGCGACTACCTCCTTTACCTCCCATACAGGCTGAAAGGCATACCGCCAATGCACAAAGTCCTGACATTGCGGCAACGCTTAAACAATTCTTCATTTGCATACATTTGAGTTTCTGGTCTTTTGCAAACGAGAACTTGATGTTACCCTAGAGAAAATGGCGGAGTCGCGACACCGAAAAAATGGGGGTCTCTTCTCCTGCTCATCCAGAACTTGAATCTTTGCGACTATCAATAAGGATATACAACGCAACCAGCCCACGCCGAGATAAATATAAATTCCCACGCCAAAGGTATGTAGACATATATGCACCCACATGGACGTTATTGTTGCTGCACCACTTAGGATAATCAAAGTTGCGAAGTTTGAGTCCGGTAGATAACGTCAAGTAACGTCTTCAAATAATATATTTGCTCATCTTACCTATCTGTAGGTTAGCTGAACATGTACAAAATTAATATATTTTTTATATAAACTTTAAATTATTACTAATAAAAATGTTCAAGAGTCAAATTCTCGTTTAAGTATTCTTGGGTAATTTTAAAATATTACGCTAATAAGAAGAATTTAAACCTGCAATTAGGCATCAACAAGCTTAAAGCTTTGTTTAAAGACTATTTAGAGGTCGTACATTTGTGCATTGTTAAACAATTGAATTAATTTTACAGTATCAAGCAAGGATCAAGGCAGATTTAGGGGTGGCAAAACCCGTGAGTAACGTTCGGTCCCCATGCTTTGCATCTCAAAACCGGAATTGCCGTTAGTCTGGTAAATCCAAAGCAGATCAAGCATTTTTCCCGGATGATGATGGCCGTTACCAAGACCGACGAGAAAGACGCCTGCATGATCGCCATGTACGGAGAGAAGATGAACCCTCCCATCTACAAAATGCCCTCGCAGGCAATCCTGCTGCTCAAACAGAAGAAGACCGTCATCCGTCAACTGCGTAAACAACTTGTTGCGTCAAAGAACCTACGTGGATCGCTCATCGTACTGCCTTATCGGGACAAAGCCTGTGTGCGGACACTGGACAAGACCATTGATTTCTTAACCAAGCAAATCGAGCAACTCGAAGCGGAACTGGCAGACATCGCATCATCCGAGTTTGATAAGCAACTCAAAGCACTGACATTCATCAAAGGAATCGGCATTACGCTCGCTACGGCGCTGATCCTTACGACCGGAGGGTTTACCTACTTCGATAATGCCAAGCAACTCTCCCGCTTCATCGGAATATGTCCTACCTATCAGCAATCGGGAACATCCGTAAATATCAAAGGGCATATAAACCGAAACGGCGATGAAAACCTGCATTCATTACTCTATGTTGCCTCGTGGTCGGCTCTGAGATCAAATGCGGTCTGTCGGGAATGTTATCTCCGATTAAAAACGAATGGGAAACCATCCAAAGTAGCTCTGATCGCTGTGGCCAACAAACTCGTTAGACAGGCTTTTGCCATTGCTACTACCGACTCAACCTATATCGACGGGTTTGTCTCGACTAAAAAATAATACCCTGTTCATTTTTTTACCTTTTTATTTGCTTTTCAATACAGTTCGTTACTCATAAACTGTTTTTTCAAACGTTGGCATTATAGAAAATTCTTGTTTTTAATTTCCAACTGTCATTTGGCCTATTTTTTCTCAAGTCAAATACATGCGGAGATAAAACAAATTACTATTTGAAAACATTCTTGAAATGTCTAGGTATTAAAGATATAACTGAACTTCTACTATTTATTGAATCCTGATATCGTTTGTCTAAATTTACAAAAGAGGCATAACATTCGTAAAAACACTTTAATACCTTGATTGTTTTTAACTTACGATTTAATTCTGTAACTTTACTTTATTCCCCGTTAGATATGGATTTCCGGTCTTAATTTATTAAATTATTCTGGAATCGACAACCTATTATAATAAGTCGATGCAAGTTCACTGAGTCTTTAGTTTCTTAAAGCCTTATTATCTCGGTTTATAATATTCCGTTAATGCTCTTCTGGATAGAGTTTCACCTGCATATTTCAATGATCTACCCTTAGTTTGTTTGTTAGTAAACCTCTATATTCCATACCAAAAATTTCACGCCCCAGGCAGTAGTTCCTGGGTGGGATTATAGTTTAATAGCAATACTTCTTTTGAAACTCTACATCTTTTGGTTATTTCCTTTCCTTGTCTCTACTATTTGTGTTGTCTGAGTATTATCTTGTAAGATTTCAATGAATCCCTTATGATTGGCTACATCTTGACGTAGAGTTTTTTCTTATTCAACTGTTTGGTTTGATTGCATTCAAAAAGAACAATACTTTCACTACACTGTGGCTGTGGGTAGCTGTTATCCTATTAATTTATCTGTCAGATTTTACCTTTTGCTCTTGAAAACTTCAGCTTGTTTTTCGTTCTTGTGATGCTTATAAATTAAAAACATTGCTACTAGGAGATATAGTCCCAATAGTATTATCCAATGATTGAGATATGGAATTTATTTACTATTTAGAGTTTTAGGTGTCCTCCCTAACTGTATCTTACTTATGAAAAGTTACGAAACCGTTATGCCTAATACAATAGGTGACATATGTAACTATCACACAAAATTTATCGATATATCAAAGGTTTTGATTTATCCAAATATTATACGTATCTTGGCAACAGTTATTTGAAACAAGGAAATTAAGTGCAATCGACTGAAAATAAACCGTTACCTTCTCGTTACCTATTCTCCTATATAAAAAATGTAACGACCCGATAAATCGAATCGTTACATCTGTTTAATCCCGCACTTCCAAAAGCCGGGTGGTTTTTGTTTGCGCTCCTTTATCCGGCGCTTTTATCCGATGCTATGTCCGGTGCGCACTCCGAATAAGGAATAGCCCTCGAACTCAGTTCGAGGGCTATTCCTTCTCCAGCTCCATCTGCCGCAGTATTCCCCGCCGATCGAGGATAAAACGCTTCATCAGCTGGAAGTGGGAGGTCGCCTCCAGCTCGGTCGGTTCCAGCCCGCGGTCCGTGATTTCGTATATCTCGGCGTCGGGGTAGGACATGACGATCGGCGAGTGGGTGCTGATGATGAACTGCGACCCCTGCTCGGCCAGCTGCTTCATCCGGCACAGCATGTACATCTGGCGCGAGGGCGACAGTGCGGCTTCCGGCTCGTCGAAAATATAAAGTCCGTGTCCGAAGAGCCGGTGTCCGAGCAGTGCCAGAAAACTTTCGCCGTGCGACTGCTGGTGCAGCGACTTGTCGCCGTAATATTTCAGTACGCCGTCGGCGACGTTTTCGATTTCCGTCGCCACGTTGTAGAAACTCTCCGCCCGCAGGAAATAGCCGTCGCGCGGCTGAAGACCGCGTCCCAGAACGATATGTTCGTAAAGGTCCGAATGGCTGGCGCGCGTTGCGAACCGGAAGTTCTTGGACCCTCCTTCGGGATTGAATCCCGCCTTGACGGCTATGGCTTCGAGCAGCGTCGATTTTCCCATGCCGTTCTCGCCCATGATGAAGGTCACGGGCCTGCGGAATTCCAGCCGCCGGAAGTTGGCCAGCGCCGGAACGGTGTACGGATAGGTCTGCGGCGTTTCGTCCTCCTCTTTCAGGCGGACGTATTTGATGTAGAGCGAATCAGGAGTCAGTTCCATGGCGGTCAGACTGTCGCTTTCACGTAAATCGACCGCAGGCGGTGCGTCATGAAGTATTGGAGCACCCCGCGCAGGAACATGTAGAGCGTGAACGCCAGCCAGAGCGCGTTGTTGCCGATTATCGTGTAACCGACGTAGAAGATGCCGAAATAGGCCGCCGTGGCCCAGAACATCGAGTTGCGCATGACGCGCGTCTCGGTCGCTCCGACCATGATGCCGTCCATGATGAAGGGCATGGCGCTGGCGACCGGAATCAGGATGATCCATACGATATACTCTCCCGCCAGCTCCACGATCGTCGCGGCATTGGGCGCCGTGCTGTCCACGAACAGCCCCACCAGTTCGCGCCACCAGCCGATATAGATGCCTACGAACAGCACCGACACGGCCGTGCCCCACGCGATGCAGCGGCGCAGGCAGTCGCGCAGCGCCCCTTCGTCGCGTGCGCCGATGAATCGGCCCGTCAGGGCTTCGGCGGCGTATGCGAATCCGTCGTTCATGTACGAGAAGAGCGTAAACAACTGCAGCAGCAGCGTGTTGACGGCCAGCAGCGCCGGTTCGTCCATGCGGGCCGACGCCCCCGTGAAGAAGGTGTAGACGGCCACGATGCAGAACGTGCGCAGCATGATGTCGCGGTTTACGATGAAGAAGGTCCTGAGCGGTTTCAGGTTCACCACCTCCGCCCAGTCGATTCCGGTCAGTATCCTGCGGTAGCATGCGAAGAGCAGCAGGGCGGAGAGGGCCACGCCCGTCCACTGCGCGATTACCGAGGCGTAGGCGATGCCGACGATCCCCATGTCCAGTCCGAATGCGAACCAGAGGCTGCACAGCACATGGACCACGTTGACCGTGATGGCCGTGAACATCGGTATCAGCGCGTTCTGCATTCCCGTAAACCAGCCGTTGAAGCCGAACAGCAGAATCCCCGCCGGCACGGCCCAGATGCGGGCGTAGAAGTACTCGCGCGTCATGTCGTTGCCGTTGAGTCCCCACAGGGCCAGCTCGCCCAGCGGGTATTGCAGCAGCAACATCAGCAGGCCCATTCCTCCGGCCACGAGCAGCGCCCGGACCAGCATGTTGGTGCATTCGCGGAAGTTGCCCGCGCCGAACGCCTGCGCCGTCAGTCCGCTGGTCCCCATGCGCACGAACGAGCAGTTCCAGTAGATGAAGTTGAAGATCGACACGCCGATGGCCAGCGCGCCGATCGTCGCGGCCGTATCCGAACCCCAGTGCCCTGCGATCGCCGTCGAGACGATGCCCATGAGCGGCACGGTGATGTTCGAGACGATATTGGGGAGCGCAATGCGCAGTATTTCACGGTTCATGTTCATGGAAAGCGACGGGGGAAATACCCGGCAAACGGCGCCGGGCGTTGTTTATGGATGCAAAGATAACGCAAAAGCGGCGAATTTGTAACGGCCTGCGGCTTTTATCTCCGAATCGGGCACGCAATATGCTTTTATCCGGAAAATTCGATTAACTTTGCCGCGTAAACATTCAAACTGATTATGAAAGACTTTAAAAACGACTCGACCTCGGTGCTTACGCGTTTCGGACGCGACAAGCGTCAGCGTACCGTGACCGCTACGGCGGAGCGTGTCGAGCGTCGCCCGCGTTTGCAGCGTGATGCTGCCGATTCGGAGCAGCCGTCCGATGACCGCAAGCCCGTCAAGCGGGCGTCGTACAATCCCCACTTTACAGAGGACAACCGTCCCGCCTTCGACAAACCGCGCCGCAGTTTCGGCGACGAACGGCAGGGCGACCGCGCCCGTTCGGACGAACGTTACCGCGACGGCGACAAACCGCGCCGCTCGTTCGGCGATAAGCCCCGCGGCGAAAAACCCGCCTATGGCGACAACCGGGGACCCAAGAAATTCGGCGACCGCAAGTTCGGCGACAAACCTTACGGAGAACGTAAATCCGGCGACAAGCCCGCCGGCGACCGTCGGTTCGCGGACAAAAAGTCCGGCGACCGCAGGTTCGGCGACAAACCCTATAAGCCCGGCTTCCGGAAGCACGACGACAAGCCGGCTTCCTATCCGAAGTTCACGCCCGAAAAGCAGATCGGCGAAATGCGCCTGAACCGCTTTCTGGCCCAGTCGGGACTCTGCTCGCGCCGCGAGGCCGACGATTTCATCACGGCGGGTCTGGTGACCGTCAACGGTCAGATCGTCACCCAGCTGGGCACCAAGGTGCTGCCCACCGACGAGGTGAAATTCAACGACAGCCGCGTGCAGGGCGAAAAGAAGGTCTATCTTGTGCTCAACAAGCCCAAGGGCTATGTGACTTCGCTCGACGATCCGCATGCGGGCAAAACCGTCATGGAGCTGGTGCAGGGCGCCTGCACGGAACGCATCTACCCGGTGGGGCGTCTCGACAAGAACAGCCTCGGACTGCTGCTGTTCACTAACGACGGCGATTTGACCAAGCAGCTCACGCATCCGGCCTTCCGGAAGAAGAAAATCTATCAGGTGTCGCTCGACAAACCCCTGACGCGCGCCGACATGGACCGCATCGCCGAGGGCATTACGCTCGAAGACGGCGAGATTTTCGCCGACGAGATCTCCTATGTCAAGGACAACAAGCAGGAGGTCGGCATCGAGATCCATTCGGGCCGCAACCGCATCGTGCGCCGTATTTTCGAGTTCCTCGGCTATACCGTCACCAAGCTCGACCGCGTCTACTATGCGGGTCTGACGAAAAAGAACCTCAAGCGCGGTGCATGGCGTTTCCTCTCCCGCGAGGAGGTCGAACGGCTCAAGTCCGGCCAGTACGAATAACGGAAAAGGGTGATTCGCAAGAATCACCCTTTTTCATTCAATGCGTGTCCCGGTACCAGCTCGTCTGCTTGTTCTCCTCGACGTATTTGTCCGACGGTTCGCTGAACGACACCCCCGAATAGTAGGCGACGGGGTTCATCCGGCCGTTGTAGGCCGAGTAGAACTCCGGTGTGCTGAGCCGCGCGGCTTTGGGGAACGCCTTGTCCAGCTGCGCTTTGAAATCCTCTTTCAGCCCCGCGTCGCCGCAGGCCAGTTCGACCCAGTGGCCCAGATCGTAGAATATGTGCGAAGACATTCCCTCGTAGCTTTGCAGCTCTTCGGCATAAGACTTTTTCGGCGCGGCGTTGATGCGCCGCATGACCTCCTTCATGCCCTCCATTTCCGACATCACGGCCAGCGAAATGCAGCCCGATCTGGTCGTCGCGTCGTTCATGTAGAAGTTCCAGAACGCTTCGCATACCTTTGTCAGGTCGCGTCCTTTGCCGCCGTCGGTGAAGAACCACGGCATCGCCCGCTCGTAGGGGAATCCCTCTCCCATGATTTCGCAGGGCGCGGCAATCACGTAGTCCGTGCATTCGCACAGGTCGTAAAGCGTCTCGATATTGGCCATGAAGCAGGCGTCGAAAAGCAGGTAGTCGGTCCTGTAATTCTGGGCCTTGACCGCCGCTGCGAAGTCCGTAATGTCGATCGACCGTCCCGTGTCGCCGAACGAACGGGTCGTCATCGCCCCCGGCGCCGGGGTCCATAAATCTTCCAGCTCCTTCGACATCCGGGCCGAGTAGCTGAGCGCTCCCTGATTCGCGGGCACCCACGCCTTGCCGTGACAGCCGACGATGATCCCGTAATGCTGCGCCGGGGCGAGCGCCTCCACGTCGGCCAGCATGCGCTGTACGCATGCGGGATCGGCCGCCGCGAAATCGTCGTAGCTTTTCAGCAGCGCGAATGCGGCCGCCTGCTTTTCGGCGTTGAAATACGCCTCGTACATTTCGGCCTGCGAGTGCGCGTTGGGCTGATAGCAGACCAATACGCGGCCGTCGCCCGGAACGTTCGCATCGACGGCTTTCAGGACGCCGTCGATATTCTGCTTGTAGAATTTCAGCAAATCCCGTCCCGGCATGTAGAGCAGCATGGTCTGCGTCGCCGTCGCCGGACTCTGCGACACGGTGACGCTGCACTGCGCGCCTCCTGCGTTCAGAGTCAGCGCGACCGTCCCCAGTTTGACGCGGCTGCGGCCCGGATTCCCGTCCGACGCCGTCACCGTTACCGTCGTCTCGCCCCGGCCGCCTGCGGTGGGGGAGATGCCGAATCCGCTGCCCGTAGTGGTCAGCGTCCACGGCCCGGTCGCCGTCACGGTGAACGCCGCTGCCGATCCGGCGGTGCTGCGCAGCACCGCTTCTTCCTGCGAGCTCGTTATTTCCGCCGGCTCCCGCTCCTTTTCGCAGCCGGCGAAAACCGCCAGCGCCAGCAGCAGGGCGAACGTGCGCCGGATTATTTGTACGTACGGGGTTTGAGGTTGTTGAACTGCCATGTGCGGTCGCGTTTATAGGTATAACCTTCGGGTTTGTTCCAGTATATGCGTCCGAAGTCGTAGTAGAGTCCCTTGCGCTTCTTGCCCTCCACCGTGTAGGGTACGGTCAGCGGGATGAACTCCACCGTTCGGCTGATGATGCGGCTCTTGTCGTACGAAAGCCCTTCGGTGGCCATCACGTCGAGCGCGTGGTCGAACATCAGGATATGGCGCGGCGTTTTCTGCGTCAGCGCGTCTCCCGACTCCCGGATCGCCCGGATGACGCCCTGCATCCGGTTGTAGTACATCTTTTCCTGCAGTTTGTTGCCCAGCGCGCCGTGGGCGTAGGCCATCAGGTTGAGGATCTTGGGGCTGAACGGATCGCGGGCCAGCGCATCCTCGCCCGTATAGAGCATCGCTTCGAGCGTCTCGACGGCCGGTTTGTCGGGATCGAGTCCCGAAGCCATCAACAGCAGCTTGTCCAGATCGGGATTCGAGTCCAGCGGTTTGTAGCTCTCCTGATAGGCGTAGCCGTAATAGAGGTAGTGGTAATCCTCGTCGGTCAGCGTTTCGTCGCCGGCGTTGTAGCGCATCATCAGCGACGGATAGTAGAACGGCGACTCGGCGTCCATCGTCTTGTTCTGAATATCCTCCTCGTCGGGAACCTTCGCCGCGGCCAGCGCCGGAAGCAGAAGCAGTAACAGCAGTAAGTTTTTCATATCCGTGTTTTAGTCCGTATTTTAGACACTAACGCGGAATCAGCGCAAATCGTATTCCGCAATCAGCCGGCTGAACTTTTCGCGCAGCGCCTGCGAACCCTCGACCAGCGGCAGCCGCATCGTGGGGCCGATTTTGCCCATCACCGAGAGCGCGCATTTCGCACCCACGGGATTCCCCTCCTCGAAGAGCGCGTGCACCGCTTCGTCGAGCGCCCTGTACTCCTCTTCGGCGCGGTCGAAATCGCCCTGCTTGGCATGACCGACGCACTGCATGAAACGTTTGGGAAATACGTTCGCCGCCACCGAAATCACGCCTTCGCCGCCGCGGCGCATCAGGTCGAGCGTCATGCCGTCGTCGCCCGACAGCACCAGAAACCCTTCGGGGCGGTTGTCGAGGATGCGCTGCATCTGCTCGATGTCGCCCGACGCCTCCTTGATGCCGATGACGTTCTTCATGTCGCGCGCCAGCCGCAGCGTGGTCTCTGCGGTCATGTTCACGCCCGACCGGCCCGGTATGTTGTAGAGTATCACGGGCAGGGGCGAATGCTCCGATACGGTGCGGAAATGCTGGTAAAGTCCCTCCTGCGAAGGTTTGTTGTAGTAGGGCGTCACGCTCAGAATGGCGTCCGCGCCCCGCAGGTCGAATTCGCGGAGCTGGTCCAGCACCTCCGACGTCGAGTTGCCGCCGCAGCCCATCACCAGCGGCACGCGGCCTGCGATATGGTTGGTGATGAACATGGCTATCACCGCGCGTTCGGGCATGTAGAGCGTCGGGGTTTCGGCCGTGGTGCCGAGCGCCACGATGTAATCCACGCCGCCCTCTATTACGTAGTCTATCATGCGCGCCAATGCCTGATAATCGACGCGTCCGTCCGATGTGAAGGGGGTTATCATCGCGACCCCCACGCCTGTCAGTTTCTCTCTTATCATCGTATTCCGGTTTTGTTCGTAGTTTCTTTTCCGGCGGCTGTCTTCCGCGATCCGGCGCTTACGCCGTTCCCGCCCCCGCGTTTCCTGCTTCCGCTGTTGTATTTCCTGCTTCTGCCGCCGCATCTTTGTTTGCCGCCCTGCGTTTTAGCCTTCTTTCTGCATTGCGTCTTCTGCCTTCACTGCTGTGTTTTCAACTTCCGCCGCCGCGTTTCCTGCTTCCGCTGTTGTGCCTCCTGCTTCCGCCGCCGCATCTTTGTTTGCCGCCCTGCGTTTTAGCCTTCCTTCGGCATTGCGTTTCCTGCCTTCACTGCCGTGTTTCCATTTCCGCCGCCGCGGCGTCTTCTGTTCCCGCCGTTGTCGTCTCTTCCGTTCCCGCCGCCGTTTCTTCGTACCGGCGGGGACGGCCTATCCGGTTGCGTCTGCCGGCTAAAACAGCTTCGGCTCGGCCGCATCCTTGTGCGCCGCGCCCCCTTCCGTCCGCTTTTCCGCCGCATTTGCGGCGGGTATTTCGTCGCTGCCGATCATGGCGATAAAATCCTCTTCGGAGATGATCTTCACGCCCAGCTTCTCGGCTTTCTTGAGCTTCGCCGGACCCATATTCTCGCCTGCCACGATGTAATCGACGTTCGCCGATACGGCCGCGAGGTTCCTGCCGCCGTGTATTTCGATCAGCTCTTTCAGCTCGTCGCGGCTGTGGTTCGAGAATTTGCCCGATATCACGAAACTCTTTCCCGCGAGCGACTCCGACGCCAGCTCGCGCGCTTCGGCTTCGAACTTCACGCCCGCGTCGCGCAGGCGGCGGATGATGGCGAGGTTCTTCTCGTCGGCGAAGTATTCGATGATCGCGTCGGCGATGCGTCCGCCCACTTCGTCGGCTTCGGTCAGCTCCTCGCGCGTGGCTTTCATCACCGCGTCGAGCGACCGGAAGTGTTCCGCGAGGTATTTGGCCGTGGTTTCGCCCACGAAGCGGATTCCCAGCCCGAACAGCACGCGCCTGAAAGGCACTTCGACCGATCCCCGGATGCTCCGGATGATGTTGTCAGCCGACTTCTCGCCCAGCCGCGGCAGACACGCCAGCTGCGGAGCCTGCAGGTCGTACAGGTCGGCCACGTCGCGCACCAGCCCGTTTTCGTAAAGCAGCTCGACGGTCTCTTCGCCCAGTCCCTCGATGTCCATCGCCTTGCGGCGGATGAAGTGGATGATGCGTCCGATGATCTGCGGACGGCATCCGCCCTGATTGGGACAGTAGTGCTTCGCCTCGCCTTCGTATTTCACCAGCGGCGTGCCGCATTCGGGACATACCGTGATGTACTCGAACGGCCTGCTGTCTGCCGGCCGCTGCGAAAGCTCCACGCCCGTGATCTTGGGAATGATTTCGCCGCCTTTCTCGACATATACCATGTCGCCCGGACGTATATCCAGCAGGGCCATCTGTTCGGCGTTGTGCAGCGTCGCCCGGCGTACCGTCGTGCCGGCCAGCAGCACCGGTTCGAGGTTGGCCACGGGCGTTATGGCTCCCGTGCGTCCCACCTGAAAGGCCACGCTGTCCAACCGCGTCAAAGCCTGCTCGGCCTTGAACTTGTAGGCCACGGCCCATTTCGGGGCCTTGGCCGTGAATCCCAGCTGCCGCCGCACGCCGAAGTCGTTTACCTTGATTACCACGCCGTCGGTGGGGAAGGGGAGTTCCCTGCGCGCTTCGTCCCAATGGGCGATGTAGGCGTCTATCTCCTCCGCACTGCGGCATATGCGCATCTGGTCCGAAATCTTGAATCCCCATTCGCGTGCCTTCTGCAAACTCTCCCAATGGTTCGTGAAGGGCAGGTCGTCGCCCGCCAGCTGGTAGAGCGTGCAGTCCAGACCGCGCCGCGCGACCACCGCCGAAGCCTGTTGCTTGAGCGTTCCGGCCGCGGCGTTGCGCGGATTGGCGAAAAGCGTCTCCCCGGCCGCCTCGCGTTCGGCGTTGATCTTGTCGAACGAGGCGTAGGGCATCAGTATCTCGCCGCGTATTTCGAAATAGTCGGGCCAGTCGTCGCCCCTGAGCCTGAGGGGCACTGTCCGCACCGTGCGGACGTTGGCCGTCACGTCGTCGCCCTGCGTGCCGTCGCCGCGCGTCACGGCACGCAGCAGCCGGCCATGCTCGTAGGTGAGCGATATGGCCGTGCCGTCGAACTTCAGCTCGCAGACGAATTCCGTGGGGCCCGTCTCCTTCTCGATCCGCTCGATGAACTCGTGCAGCTCGTCCGGCGAATAGGTGTTGCCAAGCGAAAGCATCGGAAACCGGTGCTTCACGCTTCGGAACTCCGCGGTGATGTCGCTTCCGACGCGTACCGAAGGTGAGTTGGGGTCGGCCATTTCGGGATGCGCGCGCTCCAGATCCTGCAGTTCGCGCATCATGGTGTCGAATTCGAAGTCGGAGATTTCGGGGGCGTTTTCGACGTAATATCTGAAGTTATGGTACTCAAGCTGCCGCCGCAGCTCTTCGATTCTCTCGCGTATCATAATATAAGTATAACCTGCGTAAAGGTACGTATTTTGTTCGTAACTACCTGCAAATTCAAAAAAAAATGCAAAAAAAAATTGAGTATGTGGCGCGATATGTAAATTTTGCTTATAATTGCAGAAAATTTCCAAGCATTATTATGGCTAAACAGAATACGACGAAGAAACATATCGTAACGAGCTTCCATAATCTGGCCCCCGAACTGCAGGAGGCCGTCAAGCAGAAATACCCGCTGGGGTTCACCGAAGCGATGATGCGCGTGGACAAGCCCAACGGAGATTTTTTCTATGCCGTACCTTTCGATACGGACGAAATCGCCTACATGGTTAAGATCGATGTCAAGATCGACGACAATGCGCAGGAGGACGACGACAAGGACTACTACGACGACGAGATCAAGGGTGCCGACGAGATTCAGGACGACGGCAATTCTGACGGCGGCGACGACTCCGACGACGACGTAAACATCTGAGGCCTATGACCCGCTTCGTTCCTCTCCTCGCGTTTGCGCTTCTTGCGGCCTGCGGCCTTGCGGACGACGAACGCGACGACAAGAACAAGCGTGTATACATCACTTTTGCAGATCCCGCATTCGAGGCTTACTGCCTTGAGCATTTCGACATCGACCACGACGGACGCATTTCGCGCTACGAAGCGCAGCGCGTCCTGAAAATGGACTGCCCTGACCGCGGCATCGCGCATATGTGGGAGATCGGCGAATTCTCGCGGCTCGAACGGCTCGACTGCAGCGGCAACGACCTCACGCAGCTCGATCTGCGCAAGTGTACGCTGTTGCAGACGATCGATTGCAGCCGTAACCGCATCGCTTCGCTCGATCTGGACGGCCTGCGCGCTCTTCTGGAGCTGAACTGCGCGGACAATGCGCTCACGCTGCTGGACCTCAAATCCGCCGGAGCGCTCCGTCTGCTCGACTGCAGCGGCAACCGTCTCGTGACGCTCGACCTGCGGCCCTGCTCGGACCGGCTTAAGGCCGACGCGGGCGGCAATCCTCTGCTCACGACCGTCTACTGCCGCGCATCGCAGAGCGTCAGTGCCGACGGACATACCGAAATAATCGTCCGCTGATTCCGCATCGTCTTTTGGGCCGATCCGCTCCCGTCCGATCTGCTCCCGTCCGATTTGCTTCTGTCCGATCCGCTCCCGGCCTCCACTTCCGTCCGATTCGCTCCCGTCCGGTTTCTCCGGGGCGGGATTGTCGTTTTTTCTTCGCCTGCGGCATGATTCAGTCCGGCGTTTTGCGAATCTTCCGAATGGCGATGCGGGGTCTCTGCAGTCCGTCCGCTCTGCTTGCTTTTCCGTCCGCTCCGTCCGCCCATCTGCCGGCCCATCTGCCCGCCTATCCGGCCGCTTCGCCCGTTTTGGCCGTTTCGTCTTTCCGTCTGTTTGGTTCGTCTCTCCGCCCGTCCGCCCGTCCGCCCATTCGTCCTGTCCCGTCTGCTTCGTCTCTCCGTCTGTCAGCTTTGTCTGATTCCCGCCTATTCCTTTATCCGCTCCGTTCGTCCCGCCCTCTTGTTCTGACCTTTCTGTCTGCTCCTGCCTGCCCACCTGCCTGTCCGCGCTTCGTCTCTCCGCTCATTCGTGTCCGTCCGCTCCGTCCGCTCCGTCCGCCTGCTCCGCCCGTCCCGCTCCGGAGCCGCCGAATTTTATTCCGCCGATTTCGCACAGTGCTTTGTTTTTTCGTCGCAGGATGTTTTTTCGCACCCGATTTCTGATACATTGTTGAAAAGTCGCCGCGGCGAATTGGGTATTTCGGATAATAATTAGTACCTTTGGATGCAAAAAATGTCTTTTGCACACAAAAATACAACCGGATACAATGAAAAAAGTTGACGTTATCCTCGGCCTGCAATGGGGTGACGAGGGCAAGGGAAAAGTCGTGGATGTGCTGACGCCTGCCTACGAGGTCGTCGCCCGTTTTCAGGGCGGTCCCAATGCCGGTCACACGTTGGAGTTCAACGGCGAGAAATACGTACTCCGCTCGATTCCTTCGGGCATATTTCAGGGCGGAAAAACCAACATCATCGGCAACGGCGTTGTCATTGACGCCGTCCTCTTCCGCGAGGAGGCCGAGGCGCTCGCAGCCAGCGGCCACGACCTGACCAAACAACTCTGCATTTCGAAGAAAGCCCACCTGATCCTGCCGACGCACCGCATTCTCGATGCGGCTTACGAAGCGGCCAAGGGCAGCGCCAAGATCGGCACCACGGGCAAGGGCATCGGTCCGACCTATACCGACAAGGTGAGCCGCAACGGCATGCGCGTCGGCGACGTGCTGA
>ERZ1027200.186-NODE-186-length-43706-cov-6.483288_pt1 | contig 43706 bp, 28 predicted proteins | sample MGYA00519271_ERZ1027200 | MGnify/ENA primary metagenome ERZ1027200 (study PRJEB26926, sample SAMN06164742) | human gut metagenome | biome: ENVO:00009003; feature: ENVO:2100002; material: ENVO:00002003 | host: Homo sapiens | place: USA | collected 2012 ...
CCGGTTTCAGCGACGCCGGTTCGCGTCGTCGAACTTTTATCCGTGACGGCTGCTCCCGGAATGGTTGCCGTAAGCCCCGAAAGCCGGTTGCCGAATCCTGTCGTCGGGGGAACCTGCTGCGTTTGCTCCGGGTCGTCCGAACAGCCGAGGAGTGTCGTGCAGACGGTGAGCGTTAGAAGTTTTCTGATGGTCATGGTTGCGGTTTTTAGGTGTGTCGGTCGTTATTTGTAGATCGGTCCGTAGGTCGCGCAGGCGCGATAGTCGGAACCTTCCGGGTCGGAGCCGAAGGCGCCCCATGCCGAGGGGCGGAAGAGCCGGTCGGCGTCGAGGTTGTGCATGGCTACCGGAATGCGGAGCATCGCGGCCAGCGTGGCGAGGTCGGCGCCGACGTGTCCGAAACTGATGGCGCCGTGGTTGGCTCCCCAGTTGTTCATCACCGAATAGACGTCGCGGAAAGCGCCGTGGCCTGTCAGGCGGGGGGCGAACCATGTCGTCGGCCACGTGCGGTCGGTGCGCTTGTTGATGATCTCGAAAATCTCGTTATCGACGTTTACGGCCCAGCCTTCGGCGATCTGCAATACGGGGCCGAGTCCTTTCACGAGATTCAAGCGGCACATGGTCATCGGCATTTCGCCGCGGGTGAGGAAGTGCGACGAGAATCCGCCGCCGCGCATGTATTCGCGTCCTGCGGGATACCATGTCGTGGCTTTGAGACATGCTTCCGCCTCTTTGTCGGATATCTCCCAGAATGGCTTCATTGCGGGATTGCCCGCCGCATCGGACTGCTGTCCTGTCGCGTCGAGCGTGCAGGAACCCGAATTGATGAGGTGGATGATGCCCCCTGCGGCGCGGCCCGTGAGCCGGCGGCCCGTGACGCGCTCGACGGCTTCGGGGGACCAGAACGTGCGTACGTCGGCGAAGAGCTGCGCCCGGTTGGTCAGCAGGTGCAGCAGGAGCATCGAAGCGCCGTTGAGCGTGTCGTTTTCCGTAGCGAAGGTGATGGCTTCGCGGATGCCGTTCCAGTCGAACGACGAGTTGAGGATCGCTTCCGGGAAGTCGCCGTCGGGTCGGAAGTCGGTCCACTGGCGCTGCCCTTGGAATCCGCCTGCAATGGCGTTGTGTCCCATGGCCTCCTCTTCGAATCCCATTTCGGCCAGCTTCGGATTGCCGTGCATCAGGTCACGGAAGATGAGTGTCATCTTTACGACATATTCCCAGACGACGTCTTTCTGTTCGCGCGAATAGACCAGATGTGCGGGGTTGCAGTCGCTGCCTTCGTTGGGCTTGCAGTATTTCTCGACCCACTCCATGGCGCGGGCGAATTCCTCCGTGTCGTAGATGCCCAGTTCGATGCGGCGTTCGATCTCCGAGCAGTCTACCGCTTCATTGCGCATGCCGAGGTACTCCTGAAAGAAATCGGGGTCGGGCATAGAACCTGCGATACCCATCGACACCGAGCCTATCGAGAGATAGGATTTGCCCCGCATCTGCATGACCGCGACGGCGGCGCGGCCGAAACGCAAGAGTTTTTCGCGTACGTCGGCGGGAATCGTATCGTCGTCCATATCCTGTACGTCGCGGCCGTAGATGCCGAAGGCGGGCAATCCCTTTTGGTTGTGCCCGGCCAGTGCCGAAGCCAGATAAACGGCGCCCGGACGCTCCGTGCCGTTGAAACCCCAGATGGCTTTGGGGGTGAGCGGGTCCATGTCGATGGTTTCGGCGCCGTAGCACCAGCAAGGGGTGACCGAAAGGACGGCGCCTACATTGCTGTCGCGGAATTTGTCGGTGCAGGCCGCGGCTTCGGCGACCCCGCCGATCGTGGTGTCGGCGATGACGCATTCGACGGGCGAACCGTCCGAATAACGGAGTTCTTCGCTGTAGAGACGCGCTACGCGCTGTGCCATGCCCATGGTCATTGCTTCGAGCGATTCGCGGATTCCGCCGCGGCGGCCGTCGATGATCGGACGGATCCCGATTTTAGGATGTAAAGGGGTCATGTTTTTTCGTTTTAAGTTGTTTGTTCGGAAGAGGTGGTTATTCGGTTCCCCGGCGGTTCAGGGCTGTCAGCAGGAAGCCCGTCAGGAAGATGACGGTCGTACCGAAGACGATCGTCAGGTAGGTGTGCAGCGGGCTGTGGAAACGGTAGAAGGGCGAACCTTCGTTGATCAGCGGCGAGAGACTCATCCACGCGATGGTCAGCAGTCCGAGGATCACGGCGACGACTGCGTGTACCCGGCGCACGGTCTTGCAGACGATGCCCAGCAGGAACAGTCCGAGCATGCCGCCGCTGAAGATCGACGCCAGCTTCCACCATGCGTCCAGCACGCCGTCGATGCGCATCATCAGCAGCCCGACGACGATGCCGAGCGTGCCGACGACGAACGAGGTGGCGTAGAGCGTGCCCATATTCTGCTTTTCGGTAAGCTCCTTTTTCGAGAGCCGTTTGGCGAAGTCGGTCAGTACGATGGTCGCCGAGGAGTTGATGCTCGTGGCGACGGTCGACATGCCGGCCGAGAAGAGCGATGCGACGACCAGTCCGGTCAGTCCGGTGGGCAGCCCGTGGACGATGAACCACGGGAAGACCTGATCGGACGGCGTGCCGGCGGGGAGCAGTTCGGGCCGGGCCGTATAATAGGAAAAGAGCGCCGTGCCGATGTAGACGAAGACGAGCGAGACGGGGATGTAGAGCAGACCGCCGAAGAGTGTCGATTTCACGGCTTCGGCCGTCGATTTGGTGGTCATATAGCGCTGTACGTAGTTCTGGTCGATGCCGTAGTTCTGCATATTGACGAAAAGGCCGTAGATCAGCACTACCCAGAAGGTCGGTTCGGTCAGCGACAGCGAGAAACTGCCGAGACTGAATTTGCCGTGCGCCGCGGCGATTTCGAAGAGCTGTCCGGGGCCTTCGGGCATGGTGAAGGTAAGGATCGCGGCGCAGGCGAGGGCACCCACGATCAGAATGATGCCCTGTATGGCGTCGGTCCAGACCACGGCGGCGATACCGCCCAGCAGCGTGTAGATCAGGGTGGCGATTCCCGTGCAGATGATGATGGTCTGGATGTCCCAGCCGAACATCGTGTTGAGGGGCAGGGCCAGCAGCAGCAGGATCGAGCCGATGCGCGCCAGCTGCGTCAGCAGGTAGCAGACCGCCACGTAGCAACGCGCCCAGTAGCCGAAGCGCATTTCGAGATAGTGATAGGCCGAGACGCTGTTTACGCTGCGGTAGAGGGGAATGAATACCTTGGCGGCCAGCCATGTGGCGATAGGAATCGAGAGACTGAATACAAAGGGATTCCAGTTGCCTTTGTAGGCGTCGCCGGGCAGGCCGAGAAAACTGATGCTGCTGACGAACGTGGCGAAAATCGACATGCCCACGACCCATGTCGGCAGCGATCCTTCGGCGGCGGTGAATGCGGCCGCGCCTTTGCGGCTGCGGAAGTAGAAGCTGCAGCCGAAGAGGGCGACGCCGCCGACGAAGATGAAAAATACGAGGTAATCGAGTAAGGTTATCTCCATGAGGGTTGGTTGTTATGGGTTATACGTTGCAGTTGGCGCCCAGCGCTTCGAGTGCCTGACGAATCCGGGCGCGCTCCTCGGTGCGGAATTTCCGGTAGGGGTACGAGAGGTAGTCGTCGCAGACGCCCAGCAGCGAAAGTGCGCATTTGACGCCTTTCAGGTAACTCGATCCGTATTTTCCGACGGTATAGACCGATGTGCTGATCTGCATGATGCGGCGCTGGATTTCGCGGACGCGGGCGATGTCGTGGGCGCATGCGGCGTCGTACATGGCGACGTAGAGTTCGGGAAAGATGTTTGCGCCGCCGTTCACGCCGCCGTCGGCGCCGAGCAGGACGCATTCGCCCGTCAGCTCTTCGGGGCCGACATAAAGTGAAAAGTCGGGATTGTCCCCCAAGTGGTAGAGGAGTGTCTGGAAGTAGGTCATGTTGGCCGAGCTGTCTTTCAGTCCGACAATGTTCGGATGGCTGGCCAGCGTCTTGACGGTCGCCGGTTCGAGGAAGACCTTGACGTGCGACGGCATGTTGTAGAGGTAGAGCGGCAGAGGCAGGGCGTCGGCAAGCGCCGTGTAGTATTCGATCAGCTCCTGCTGCGAGGGGGCGAAATAGTAGGGCGGGGCGGCCACGACGCCGACGGCGCCGCATTTGGCGGCATGTTCCGCGAGCCGGATGCTTTCGATGAAGGCGGTGTCGGTGACGCCGACCAGCACGGGTACGCGTCCTGCGACCTGACGGCATACCAGTTCGACGAATTCATAACGCAGCCGGTAGGTCAGGCTCTGGGCTTCGCCCGTCGTGCCGAGCAGGAAAATGGCGTGGACTCCGCCGGCGACGAGGTGTTCCGTAAGGCGTACGGCGCCTTCGCGGTCGAGTTCGTCGTCGCCCTTGAGCGGGGTAATCATCGGGGGGATGATGCCCCGGAGTTTCGTGGGTTGCATAATCTGGGGTATTTAGCGGTTTTTAGTTTATTCGTATATTTTATTGTAAATCGTTTTAGCCAATCGGCAAAAAGAGGGGTCATTCCTCGATAAGTTGCGAAATTTCCGTTTCCCGGCCGAGTATGCCGCTCTCGACGATTTCGGGCGTCAGTACGATGCGGATGCTGTTGATCGGCTGGTCTTTCTGTTCGATATTCTTGATCAGCAGGTCGAGGGCTTCCGTGCCGAACTGTTCGATCGGCTGCCGCACGTAGGCGATGGCCGTTTTGTAGATGTCGAAGGCTTCGTTGCTGTCGAAACAGGCCATGGCGAAGTCCTGCGGAACGCGCCAGCCGTTGCGGAAAATGGCTGTCAGTCCGTTGGCGGCCAATGTGTTGGTGGCGAATACGAACGCTTCTACGTTGCGCATCTTCGCATCGCGGACGATCTCGTCGATTTTGCCGAGTTTGTCGTGACGCAGGTGATGGATGTTGATCCGGTCGCTCAGCCCGGCTTCCGTCATGCAGAAGCGGTAGCCCTCTTCGCGCTCCCTGATGTTGGACAGGTTCATCGAGTAGGAGATCATTTCGATCCGCGTGAAACCCTGACGGATCAGCGCCTGAGTGGTTTCGACGCCGGCGCGCCGGTTGTTGAGTACGACGCTGCTCAGTTCGGTGTCCGGCACTTCGCGGTCGAGCAGTACGACGGGGATATTCTGCAGGGCGACATTGCGGATAATTTCATCGGCACCTTCGCAGGGGACGATGATCAGCCCGTCGATGCCTTTGTTGCGGAAAACCTCGATCAGGTTTTCGAGTTTCTGCGGATTTTCGTCCGTACTGCCGAACAATACGGTATACTTATGTTTATATGCGCGGTCTTCGATGCAGCGGGCGATGTCGGCGAAAAACTTGTTGGAGATGTCCGATACGATTACCCCGATGGTGTTCGTCTTGCCGCTGCGAAGCGTACGTGCGGCATTGTTGGGCTGGTAGTTAAGCTTTTCGGCGACCTCCAGAATCCGTTGCGCCGTCTCTTTGTTGACGCGGTAGGTCTCCTTGCCGTCGGCTTTGTTGTTCATGACGAATGACACCAGTGCGATCGAAACGCCCGCTTCGGTGGCTATGTCCTTTATGGTTACTTTGCGTGTCCGCATATTTTTTGCGATTTTTTGTGATATCCCGGAAAATTCTCTTACCTTTGCAAAGGTAATTAAAACGTTTTAACAAACAAATTTTTTGCGATTTTTTTATGCTGCGACGTGATATGCAAACTCAGACCAAGTATGTAATAGGAGTCGATTTCGGCAGCGATTCGGTGCGCTGCCTGATTGTCGGCACGGCCGACGGGGCGGAAATCGCATCGGCGGTGGCGGCGTATCCCCGCTGGAAGAAGCGACTTTACTGCGATCCCTCCCTGAATCGGTACCGTCAGCATCCGCTGGACTATATCGAATCCTTGGAGCAGTGCGTGCGCAGTGCGTTGGAAAAGTGCGGCAAAGAGGTGGCGGACAATATCTGCGGCATCTCTTTCGACACGACCGCTTCGACGCCGGCGCTGACCGACGAGCGGGGCGTTCCGCTGGCCCTGCTGCCCGAATACGCCGAAAATCCCGATGCGATGTTCGTGCTTTGGAAAGACCATACGGCATTGGCCGAAGCGGATGAGATAAACGATCTGGCGAAACGCTGGGAGGTCGATTATACCCGTTACAGCGGTGGCGCCTACTCCTGCGAATGGGTGTGGGCGAAGATGCTGCACTGCCTGCGCAGCGATCCCGCATTGCGTGCGAAAACCTGTTCGTGGGTCGAGCACTGCGATTGGATATGTGCACTGCTGACGGGCGACACGAAGCCCGAAACCATTGCCCGAAGCCGTTGTGCGGCAGGGCACAAGGCGATGTGGCATGAGTCGTGGGGCGGTCTCCCGTCGCCCGAATTCCTCTCGGCGGTCGATCCGCTGCTGGATATTTTCCGCGGGCATCTCTATACCCGGACCGTTACCGGTGACGAATGTATCGGCGGGTTATGCCCCGAATGGGCCGCACGGTTGGGACTGCGGCCGGGGATTGCAGTCGGCGTGGGAGCTATCGACTGTCATGTGGGCGCTGTCGGGGCGGGAATCGTTCCCGGAACCTTGGTAAAGGTGATGGGGACTTCGACTTGCGACATCGTGGTCGGTACCTACGGCGAAGTCGGGGACCGTGTCGTACGGGGCATCTGCGGTCAGGTCGACGGCTCGGTACTGCCCGGATATGTCGGATTCGAAGCCGGACAGGCTGCTTTCGGCGACATCTATGCTTGGTTTCGGCGGATCATGGCGTGGTCCTTGAGCCGGATCGCGCAGGGGGACGAAACTCTTGAGGAGCGGATACTCGGCGAGCTGACGGCCGAGGCCGAATCGCTGCCGCTGACGACCGGAGATCCGGTCGCGCTCGACTGGCACAACGGACGCCGGACACCGGATGCGGACCCCCGCGTGCACGGAGCGATCGACGGCCTGACGCTGGCGACCTCCGCTCCGGCTGTCTTCAAGGCGTTGGTCGAAGCGACGGCTTTCGGTTCCCGCGCCATCAACGAGCGGATGCTCGAAGAGGGGGTGCCGATCGACAACATCATCGCTATCGGAGGCATCGCGCGCAAATCTTCTTTCGTGATGCGCACGATGGCCGACGTGATGGGCATGCCGATCCGGGTGCTGGACAGCGATCAGGCCTGTGCGCTGGGGGCTGCGATGTTCGCGGCCGTTGCGGCGGGCATTCATGGGTCGGTTGCCGAAGCGCAGCAGGCTATGCGCCCCGGTTTTTCGGCCGAATATCGTCCCGATATGGAACGGCATGCAATTTATGATTATCTTTATGCGCGTTATCTGGAACTCGGAGCAGCGCGTTAAATGATAAAGAGGCTTTTCCTGCTGGCGGCCCTCGCGGGCGTGTTGAGCGTGTCGGCGCAGAACGGCACGCTCGGCGTGCGTTTGGTCGATCGCGTTACGCGGGAACCGGTCGTCGGGGCCGTGGCCGAACTGCGCTCGCAGGCCGATACCGCCCGGACTCCTTTTTATGCGGCTTCCGACATTGACGGGGCGGCGCTGTTGCAGCGTGTGCCGGCCGGGGCGTGGCGGCTGCGCGTGACTTCGCTCGGATACGAGGCTTTGGAGCGCGAGCTGCGGACTTCGGGCGGGAAAACCGATCTCGGAACGCTGGAGATGTCGCCCGGCGCCGAAGCGATCGAGAGCGTGGTGCTGGAGGTGCCGGCACTGAGGTCGTCGATTCGCGGCGATACGCTGAGCTACCGGGCCTCGGCCTACAAAGTCACGTTCGGAGCCGACGCCGGGGCGCTGATCGGCAAGATGCCGGGGCTGGAGGTGGCCGACGGCGTTATCGAGGCGCAGGGCCGGACCGTGCAGCGGGTGTTCGTGGACGGCCGCGAGTTTTTCGGCAACGACGTGATGTCGGCAGTCCGCAACATTCCGGCCGATATGGTCGAAAGCATCGACGTCTACAATTCGCAGGGCGACCAGTCGGAATTTACGGGCGTGGACATCGGCGACGGCTATACGGCCATCAATATCGTGACGCAGCCCGACAAGCGGCGCGGCGCTTTCGGTCGCCTGTTCGCCGGGTACGGAATCCCCGACAAATATATCGGCGGCGGCAATGTCAATATCTTCAACCGGACGCGGCGGCTGTCGGTCATCGCGCTGGTGAACAATGTCAATATGCAGAATTTCTCGTCCGAGGATATTCTGGGGACGACGGAGCAGGGGCAGGCCAACGCCCGCAGCGGCAGCGGCAACTTCATGGTGCGGCCGCTCGACGGCGTCTCGACGGTGCAGGCCGTGGGGGCGAACTACAGCGACGAGTGGGGCGAAAAGGCCAAGATTACGGCCAGCTATTTCTTCAACCGGGCCGACAACCGCAACGAAAGCCTGACCGACCGGCAGACCTTCACCTCTTCGGAAAAGCTGGTGCTGTACGACGGTGCGACCGATGCGCGGATCGAAAATGTCAACCACCGCTTCAATTCGCGTTTCGACTACAAATTCAACAGCAGCCATTCGCTGATGATGCGCACGGCGTTCAGCGTGCAGGATTACCTGCTCGACAACGAGACCTTCAGCCGTACCGACAACAAATTCGCGGACGACGACATCCGCTTCGTGAACCGCCGCCGCAACTTCGCGCACAACGACAATTTCGGGTACAACGTCTCCAACAACCTGATTTACCGTTACCGGCTGCCGGGCAGCAAGCTGCGCAGCCTGACTTTCGGCGTCGGCGGCCGATACAGCGGCGGGGAGCAGTTCAGCCTGCCGCGGCAGTATACCTTCCGCGATCCGGACAACACCGGGGCCGATACGGCTGCTTACGACGCCCGCAATATTTCGCGTACGCACCGCGAACAGCCCGGCTATTACGTCAGCGGAAGCGCGACCTACACCCATGCGTTCGGCCGGCGTTCGCGCATGAGCGCCGATTACCGCGTGACTTACGCCGCCAACCGGGTGAACCGCCGGACGGTGCTTTTCGACAATAAAACCGGGATGTTCGGCCCGGAACCCGATCCGCGCCAGTCTACGGATTACGATTACGACTACCTGACCCAGCGTGCGGGGCTTTCCTACCAGTATCTTTTTAAGAAGACCAAGGTCGCGGTGTCGGTCTATTACCAGCATGTCGATTTCGGGGGCGACTACACGCTGCCCGTGCCGGACAGGACTTCGGCGTCGTTCGACAACATAACCTACAACGTGGTGGGCAACATCCACTTCGATCGCAGCAACCTGCTCAAGATCGATGCGTCGTCGCGCACGCGGAATCCCCGTGCCGCCGATCTCCAGAGCATCGTCAATACCACCAACCGGCAGCATGTCTTTGCCGGAAATCCGGGGTTGAAGCCCGTCTATACGCATGATCTTTCGGCGCAGTATATCCGTTCGAACGCCGCCAAGGGCCGCACCTTCACGCTTGCCGTGCGGTTTTCGGCCAGCCCCAATACAATTGCCGATTCGCTGGTGATCGACTCGCCGCATTTCGTCATCGACGGCGACGGCACGGAGCTGGGGGAGGGCAACCAGTTCGTGCGGCCGGTCAATCTGCCGGGATACTGGAACCTGCGCACGACGCTCAGCTACGGTTTTCCGGTGCGGTGGCTGCGCAGCAACCTCAACGTCAGGGCCGGAGTTACGACCGGGCGTATTCCGAGCGTCATCAACGGAACGCGCAACCGCCTGAACGGGAATTCGTACGACGCCGGGCTGACGCTGGGGAGCAACATCTCGGAGAGCGTCGATTTCAAAATCGGCTATACGGGCTGTTACAACGTGAGCCGCAACAGTTCGCAGATCCGAACCGTGGACAACGTCTATGTCAGCCAATACCTCACGGCCGACCTGAACTTCGTGGTGCGGCAGCGGATCGTGCTGCGCGGCAGCGCCGACTACAACTATTACAAGGGAATCACCGACACGTTCCGCGAGGAGCGGCTGATCTGCAACCTGCAGGTCGGATGCAAACTCTTCCGCAGGCGGCTGGGCGAGGTGACCGTCGGCGTCAATGATCTCTTCGACCAGAACGGCACGACTTTCCGCCGCACGGTGACGGGCACCTACATCCGCAACGTCTCGAACCTCGGTCTGGGCCGCTATTTCCTCGCCCAGTTCTCGTACAACCTGCGCCTGTTCCCGCGTCAGGGAGCCGCCGTGACCCGCATATTGCAGCGGCAGGGGGCGGAATAAACACGCCGATCAGAGTTTTTCGACCGAAAAACCGGATGCCGGAGTCGTATTTCCGGATTTTTCGCTATATTTGTTCATACATTTAAATAAAGTAAGGACAAATGAGGCAGAATCATCTCTCTCCGGCCCTCCTCTGCGGAGTTGCGGCCGCCGTTCCCGCGGCATGCGCCGCGCAGCAGGGGACGGGCGGCAGGGAATCCGGGCGGCCCAATATCGTCTATATCATGACCGACGACCATGCTTATCAGACTGTCGGCGCCTACGGGCATCCGATTTCGCGGCTGGCGCCGACGCCCAATATCGACCGGCTGGCGCGCGAAGGGATGCTTTTCCGCGAGGCGTTCGTCGAAAACTCGATCTCGGCGCCTTCGCGGGCAACCCTGCTGACCGGCGTGTACAGCCATCGTCACGGCCAGACCACGCTCAGCTACGGCATTATGGATACGACGCTGGTGCATTTCCCCGAACTGCTCCGGGCCGAAGGCTACCGGACGGCGATCTTCGGCAAATGGCACCTGAGCGTCGAACCCAAGGGATTCGATCATTACGACCTGCTGTGGGATCAGGGGGAGTATTACAATCCGGTGATGCGCACGCCCGAAACCGGCGGCAGGTACGTCCGTCAGGAGGGATACGCCACCGACATCATTACCGACCACGCTTTGGCGTGGCTCGACGGGCACAGGGACGACGATGCGCCTTTCTGCCTGATGATCCACCACAAGGCCCCGCACCGGAACTGGATGGCCGACCTGAAGTACCTCGATCTGTACGAGGATGTCGAGTTCCCGGAGCCGGAAACCCTTTTCGACGATTACGCCACGCGCGGCGACCAGATGCGCCAGCAGCAGCTGACGATCGACCGCCACATGGGATATGCCTTCGATTTCAAGGTGGAGGAGCTGAAGGACGAGCCGACTCTGCAATACATTCACGACAGCTGGGATATCGCCATGAGCACGCTGACGCCCGAACAGCGCCGCGTGTGGGACGACTCCTACGGTCGTAAGAACCGGGACTTTCTGGCCGACCGTCCCGAAGGGAAGGAGCTGCTGCGCTGGAAGTACCAGCGTTACATACACGATTACTGCCGCACGATCCGTTCGGTGGACGACCAGATCGGCCGGGTGCTCGACTATCTGGAGGAAAACGGCCTGATGGACAACACGCTGATCGTCTACACCTCCGATCAGGGGTTTTTGCTGGGCGAACACGGCCTCTACGACAAGCGTTTCATGTACGAGGAGTCGTTTCGCACGCCGCTGATCATGGCGTGGCGCGGGCATATCCGCCCCGGTTCCGTCTGCCGGGAGCTGGTGCAGAATATCGACTATGCCCCGACGCTGCTCGACGCCGCCGGCGTCGAGGTCCCGGACGGGATGGACGGCGTTTCGCTGCAACCCCTGTTCCGCAGCGGAAAGGCGCGCGGCTGGCGGACCTCGCTCTATTACCAGTATTACGATTATCCCGCCGTCGGCAGCGTACGGGCGCATTACGGCATCCGGACCGATCGTTACAAACTGATTCATTGGTTCGGTCCGGGGGCGGACGGCGATCCCGATATCGACTTCTGGGAGCTGTACGACCTGCGGAAAGATCCCTGCGAGGTGCATAATGTTTACGAGGAGCGCGGATACCTCCCTATCCGCCGGGAGCTGACGCAGTTATTGGCTGAAAAGCGCGGCGAGCTGGGGATCAGATAGTTGGTGTGCAGACCTGCTGGAATGGACATCCGGAAAATCCTTTCCGGATGTCCTTGCTTCATGTCCGGTCGTAAAATACGTTTCCATGTATATGTTGTCTGTCGTTCCGGTCGCTGTATTTATGTGAGTACATTGAAACGCTCCTATTTTGCTATCGGTCCCCGATTTGCGGTCGTATTGCGGAATGGACGCCGCCGGAAAATATCGCATGTGCATACTATGTATAATCAAATAAATGTCGTATATTTGTATTACGATAATAAATAGCGCAATGAAACTTCGACTCGACCCGAACTCCACCCAGCCGCTGCATCAGCAGGCGGAGGAGCTGCTGCGCACGATGATTCAGCAGGAGGAGTATAAAAAAGGCAAGCTGATGCCCAATGAGGTGGAACTCTCCAAAGAACTGAACATATCCCGCAATACGCTTCGGCAGGCCATCAACCGGCTGGTTTTCGAAGGGTTGCTTATCCGCAAGAAGGGTTACGGCACGACTGTTGCGCCGCAGAACGTGATGAGCAACGCCCGCAACTGGATGAGTTTTTCGCAGGAGATGCACGCGCAGGGGATGGTGGTGCAGAATTTCGAACTGCATATCAGCCGCAAACACCCTTCGCAGGAGGCGGCTGCGTTTCTGAACGCTCCCGAAGGGACGAAACTGCTCTGTCTGGAGCGTTTGCGCGGACGTCCGGGACTGCCGTTCGTCTATTTCATCTCCTATTTCAATCCGGCGATTCCGATGACGGGCGAGGAGGATATGGCCATGCCGCTGTATGAGAACCTGCAGAAGAATTACGGCATCGTCGTCAAGACTTCGCGCGAGCAGATCTATGCCCGTGCGGCGAGTCCCGATCTGGCCGACAAGCTCGACATCAGCGAAGGCGCGCCGATTCTCGTGCGCAAGCGCTTCGTGCTCGACGTAAACGACAAACCCGTCGAATACAACATCGGCTATTACCGGGCCGACAGCTTTACCTATTCGATCGAGTTCACCAACGATTGACGGCGCGGCGGCTGAACCCGGCGGTGCGCAACTGAGACGGCAGGATGCGGGGCTGCGGTGCGCGGCTGAAATGGCGGCGCGGCCGAGACAGCGGGATCGGTGTCGGATGCGGCCGAAACGGCAGTGTGGCTGCAACGGCGGGGCGGTGTCCGGTATGGCTGAATCCGGCGGTGCAGAGACAGACCGGGTGCAGGGTTGGTCTGTAAGACGGTCCGGAGTGTCGAACTCGGTCTTTGCGGCGGGGCGTTCCGTAGGGAGGTTATGGACCGCGGAGCAGGCCGGTAGACAATACGAAGAAAGGCGGAACTATGTTCCGCCTTTCTTCTTGTCCGTATCTCCGGGGTTATTTCAGACCCCAGCTCTTGTTGGGTTCGGGTCCCATTTCGAGAACCAGCTCCCCGCCCTGCAGCAGCTCCGAAGCCGGGAAGTGGAACGTGTCGAGCTGTCTGCCGTTCAGGCGGGCGCTCTGCACGTAGATGTTTTTGCGCGAAGCGTTGTGGGCCTTGACGGTAAACTTTTTGCCGCGGCCGTAACGTTCGCCGAGGTCGATCGTCACCTCTTCGAAAATCGGGCTGGCGATTTCGTAAACCGGATCCACGCGGCATCCGCCGTCGGTCTGGAACAGACCGATCGAGGTCATGATCGCCCATGCGCTCATCTGTCCCTGATCCTCGTCGCCGAGGTAGGCGTTGGCGATGCCGTAACCGTAGTAGCGGTCGAGGATCGAGCGGCTCCAGCGCTGGGTGTTCCACGGCGTGTCGGCGTAGTTGAACAGAAATGCGAAGTGCATCGACTGCTGGTTGCCCTGCACGACGGGGTGGTCCCAATACTGGTCGTTCGGGGCGTTGTAACGCCACGCCTCGTCCTGATTGAAGCCCCAGAGCAGACGGTCGGTGAAACGCTGCTTGCCGATCTTCTCGACCAGCGCCGGGACGTCCTGCGGCACGAAGAAGGTGAGCTGCCATGCGTTGCCTTCGACATAGTGCTGGTTGGCGCCGCTGCGGAAGGGGTCGAAGTTTTCGAGCCATTGGCCCTTGCTGTCGCGCATGTGGCAGTAGCCCTCGTTGCTGATGACGTTGCGCCACCAGTAGCCGCGGTCGTTGAACGTGCGGTAGGTCTCTTCGTCGCCGAGCGCCTTGGCCAGCTGGCCTACGGTCCAGTCGTCGTAGGAGTATTCCATCGTATTCGAGAAGCGGCCCTTGTCGTAGGGGACGTAGTGGTGTTCCATGTAGGCGGTCAGGTCGCGGTTGCCGGCGAAGCCCTTGAATACCTTCTGCGCCGGGGTGGTCTGCATCTTGACCGAGGCTTCGAGCGCTTTCTTGGCGTCGAAGTCGCGGATGCCCATCTGCCATGCGCTGACGATCAGCGGAATTTCGTGTTCGCCGACCATGACGGGAATGTAGTTCATGCCTGCGGGGCCTTTGGCCAGCCAGCCGTTGGCGTCGTACATCGCCAGCTGCGAATTGACCCAGCGGTTGCTCCATTCGGGCGTCACGAGGTTCCAGAACTGGTTGAGGTTCCAGAACGTGTTCCAGAATGCGTCGCAGCCCAGCATGACGTCTTCCGAGGGATCGGCCACGGTGTGCACTTTGCCGTCGGTCGAAACCCACTGGCCGTTTACGTCGCTCCACGTATTGCGGCTGCAGATCGCACGGTACATGTTGTTGTAGAAACGGACCTTTTCGAGCCGGTCGTTGGTCTTCACAGTCAGGCGGCTGAACAGGTCGTTCCATGTGTCCACCTGATTCCGGCGTACGGCCTCGAAATCCCAGCCGAACGGTTCGGTGACTTCGGCGGCGAGGTTCTGCGCGGCGTTTTCGACGCTGACGAGCGAGATGCCCGAACGAACCTGCACGACGGGATTCCGCACGGGATCGAACTCCACGAACAGGCCTGCGTATTTGCAGGGGCCGCTGCTGAGCTCCCGGATGTCGTTGGCGACGATGTCGTCCTTCCAGCTGCCCACGCGGAGGATCGGACGGTCGAACTCGACGACGAAGTGCAGTACGTAGTCCTGATCGGCGTCGTGGCTCCATACGCCCGGCGAGAACTGGTGGCACGAACCCTCGATGCGGCGCTCTCCGACCCGCTTCACCGAGACGTTTTTGAGCTGGATGCCGTACTCGGTTTCGGGATGAAGCTCGATCAGGATACGGCCCGTGCCGCGGTCTGCGGGGAAGGTGAAACGCTCGAAGCCGCAGCGCGTCGTGGCCGTCACTTCGGCCTTGATGCCGTAGTCGGTCAGGTCGGCGCTGTAGTAGCCGATATCGGCCCGCTCGGTGCGCTTGTCGATGCGCGAACGGTAGCCTTCGTCGGGCTTCTGTTCGTCGCCGACGCGGGTTTTCAGCTCGCCGTTTGCGGCCATGATGCCCAGTCCTCCGAGCGTCCACTCGTGGATATGGCTGAAACAGCCGATATTCTCGAATGAGGGCTGGTAGCCGGCCTGCCATCCCGTATTCTGGTTGTCGGGGCTCATCTTGACCATGCTGAACGGCATCCACGGTCCCGGCGCGATCATCCAGCGCGAGTGGGCCGTGCCGATGCGCGTATCCACGTAATCGGCCGGCGTCTGGAGCGTTTGCGGCGTGCGTACGACGCTGCCCCGTGCTATTTCACGGCCGTCGCAAAGAATCCGGTAAGCGCTCTTTTTGGTTTTCTTCACCTGCGGCATCGGGGCTTCGAGCTGGTAACGGCCCGTTTCGATGCGCTGGTTCAGTATCTCTTTGCCGTCGAGTTCGACGCTGAGCGCGGGTGCGCCTTCGAGCCATTCGAGATCGACCAGCAGGGGCTGGACGCGTCGTTTGCCGTCGGCCAGTTCATAGGGAGCGGCCTCGATGTTGCGGATGAAGAGCTGCTGCGGCTGTTCCACGTTCGTGCCGGCAGGGCCTTCGAGGCTCACACGGTCGAAAAGTATCCACGAGCCTTCCAGCACGGTGATCGTCACCTCGTTGCCGCCGGCCTTGAGTACGCCGGGACGGATCGGGATTTCGAGCCGGCGGGGCGTCGCTTTGGCGAGGTTGCCCGTGATCGACAGCGTATCGACGATCTTCTCCATCTGGTTGGGCTTGCGCTGGTCGGCGACGCTGAGTCCCGGAGCGTCGAGCTGGAACTTGGCGTCCTGCGTATTGACCGAAACCTTGACCAGCGGCAGGAAGTTTTTGGCGTAATCGAGCAGATCGACGACGAGCGTGCAGGTTCCGTCGGAGGGAATCTCTTTCAGTCCGAAGAGGATATTGACCTGATGCGTGCGCCAGCCCGACGTGGGCCATGTGCCGCCCCACGTGTCGGCAGGTCCGGGCAGGACGTAGGGGAAATCGGCGGCGGGAACGGAGTGCCCGACGAGGAAATATTTGTCTTCATAGCCGAAATCGTTGGCGAGGAAGTCGCGGAAGCGGTCCGGAGCCAGTGCGAATTCGGACGCCGACCGGTCGGCCTGTCCCACCGTCCATATAACCGAAGGAGATTGCTCCGCAGCCGTTGCCGCCGTGGCGAGAAGGCATGCTGCAATTCCCGAAAACAATGTTTTTCTCATGGTTTGGGTTTGTTGGTTGATTAAATGTTCATACAATTTTGGCGTAAAATAAACAAAATTTTCGTGCAAATGCAAATTTCAGCTCTTTTTTGCCTGAAAAAGTTGAATTTGCCGCTGTTTTATGGTTTTTATTGTAGGTACATATGTGCGTTCCCTGCCGCCTGAAACAGTCGCCTGCCCGGTGTTTACCTATTATTATATACGGAAAAGGCGGTTGTTGTCCGGGCTTCGCTCTCGGAATGCGAATATTTTGTCCCTGTCGGGCAGGCTGCCGCACGGCTGTTTTGCGCGTGACGGCGGTCGGCGTTGTGGTTTCCGACATCGGACATGCCCGATTGTCCGTCGGTGCAAAACCCGGTCGTCTACAAGGCGTTAAGCCTCCCGCTGGAATCTTCGGCCGCAGAGGGTGCGGTATGTTTCCGGTATGTATTTTATTGTTTGCACAATAATATATCTGGCATGTCCGGTCTTTTGGGGCAGAGCGTACTTGATACGTTTATTTGCATTTAATATATTGAAATGTAGTGCTTTGCGTCTATTGTTTGGTTGCGTAGTATGGTGTGTCTGAAAAAATATTTGAAATTTTTTCGCTTGAAACAGACAGAATACGGAAAATATTTTTACATTTGCGATGTGGTAATGTATGGACATATGTGAAAACAACCCGACATATGTCTTTCCGGCCCGCCGGATACGTATAACGACTAACCTGTAGAAATGAAGAAGTTACTCCTTTTATGGCTCCTGACGCTGGCGGCGACCGCCGCCGTGCATGCGCAGCGTGTCGAAATCTATCGTCAGTTACCCTCCGATCAAATTACGGCATCGGCCAGTTCGACGCTCAGGGGCTCGTCCGCCGCGGCTGCGGTTGACGGCGCCGGCATGCGGGGTGACCTGCACGAAGCCAACAATCTGGGGCATGGCATGTGGGTGTCGCAGGCTTCGGCCGGAACGGTGCGTTACAGCCCCTCGACGCGCGAAGGGGTAGTGTGGTTCCTCTGTCAGGTGGGCGATAAGAATTCCCCCCCCCGTCAAATCGACCAGATCCGCGTATGGAATCATAACCAGAACGAACACACCCGCCGCGGACTGAACAAAGTATATATCGAGTATTCGGCCGACGGCCAAACGTGGCAGCTCTTGCCCGACGGACGGCTCGACTACCATGTCATTCCGGAGTCGGTGGGGCGCAATCCCGAACCGGCCGACCTTATCCTGAACACACCGGGCCTGAAAGCCCGCTATATCTGTTTTACGGCAGCTGCCGGCGGCGAGGGCAACCACTACGACCGCAACGATCCGGTCGTCATGCGCGAAGCGGCCGACATGCACCAGAATCCCGATTATTACGGGCTGGCCGAAATCCGTTTCTATACGAAGGAGCGCGCCGACGTACGCACGCTGGCTCCCGTTTCGGAGCTGTCGCTCGCGGCTTCGCAGGGCTATCTGAAAACGCCCGAAGGACCCTCGCGCGAATTCACCCTGCGCTTCGACAATCCGATATATGCCGGGGCCGACCTCGCGTTCGAATGCGGCGGCCGTACGTGGAGCGCCGAAATCGCACCTTCGGGCGTCGGCGTCGTGCGTTACGACGGCCTTTTCCCGGCGGGATACATGGAGGAGACGGCGAAGCTCGTCGTGCGTCTGACGAGCCGTCAGGGAACCGTCGAAAAGCGTTTCGAGGTGCCTGCCGCCCGTAAATGGACCGTCAATTTCCTCTCCCATTCGCATCAGGACATCGGCTACACGCACCGTCAGATGGACGTGATGAAGCTCCAGTGGCGCAATCTGGAGCGTGCGATGGACCTCGCCGAGCGGACGAAGGATTATCCCGAAGGCGCCCGTTACCGCTGGAATACCGAAGCGACGTGGTCGATCGCCGGGTATCTCGAAGCCTATGCCGGAACAGACAAGGCCGCACGGCTGATTCAGGCCGTACGCGACGGCGTAATCAACATCGACGCCCCGCTGGGCAGTATCCTGACGGGCATCTGCCGGCAGGAGGAGCTGATGCACATGTTCGACGACGCACACCGGCTTGCCCGTGAAATCGGCGTGGAGGTGAATACGGCGATGATGAGCGACGTTCCCGGACAGGTCTGGGGACTTGCCACCGCCATGTCCAAAAACGGCGTGAAGTACTACTCGCCGGGTCCCAATTACGTGCCTTTCTACGGAAAGATCGGCAACGACCGCGCCGCGGCCCTGCACGTCGAATGGGGCGACCGGCCCTTCTACTGGCAGTCGCAGTCGGGAACCGACAAGGTGCTGGTGTGGCAGGCCGGACGCGGCTATTCGTGGTTCCACGGCTGGCTGGCCGGACGCCTTTCGGTGTGCGGGGTGGAGCCGATCTGGAACTACCTGCAGGAGCTGGAGACCGACGAATTTCCCTATAACACCTGTTATCTGCGCTACACGGTCCACGGCGACAACGGACCTCCCGACGAGCTGATGCCCGACGTGATCCGCACGTGGAACGAGCGTTACGATTCGCCGCAGTTCCGCATCACGACGACCAAGGAATTCTTTACGGCATTCGAAGAGCAGTACGGCGAATACCTGCCCACCTACGGGGGCGACATGACCCCGACGTGGGAGGACGGCGCCTCCTCGACGGCCCGCGAAACGGCGATGAACCGCGAGAGCGCCGCCCGTCTGGCCCGTACCGAAATTCTCTGGAGCATGCTTTCTCCCGAAAGCGACTATCCTGCCCGTGAACTCGCCGAGGCATGGAAGAACGTGCTGCTCTTTTCCGAACATACGTGGGGCGCGTCGGCCAGCGGTCCCGATCCCTACTCGCAGTTTACGAAAGACTTGTGGGCCGGCAAGAAGATGTACGCTGACAGCGCCGACGTGCAGTCGCGCCGTCTCTGCGACGAGGCGATGGCCGGCATAACGGCCGGCGAGGGATATGTTCAGGTGCTCAATACGAACCTCTGGCCCCGTACGGACGTTGTGACCGTGGCGGCCGACCTCACAGGCAAACGGCTGCTCGCTCCTTCGGGAGAGCCGGTCGCCGTTCAGCGCCTGCACGACGGCGGCTGGATCTTCCTTGCCGAGGAGGTGCCCGCGCTTTCGTCGTCGGTTTACCGGATCGTTCCTGCCGCGTCTTCCGCGAAGGCGAAGAAGAGTCCTGCGGCTCCGGCTTCGATGATCGGCGGCAACGTGCTTGACAACGGGCTGGTGCGTGTTGCGGTCGATCCGGCGAAGGGTACGATCCGCTCGCTGAAGGCTGTGGGCTCCGATTACGAATATGCCGCAGGCGAAGGACTCAACGATTATATCTATTCGGGCCGCATCGCCGCCGATCCGCGGGGCATCGACCGGGTGACGGGCGTCGAAACGCTCGACGACGGCCCCGTCGCCGCGACCCTGCGCATCGTCTCCGACGCTCCGGGCTGCAACGCCCTCTGGCGCGACGTGACGGTTTACAGAGGCCTCGGCCGCGTCGATATCCGCAATACGGTTGACAAGCAGGATATTTTGGAGCACGAAAGCGTGCGTTTCGTCTTCCCGTTCAACTTCGCGCATCCCGAAATCACGATGGACCTCGCCATGAGCGAGATGCACCCCGAACGCGAACAGCTCGCGGGCGTCAACAAGCACTACTATTCGCTGCTGAACGGTATGGCCGTCGGCGATCTGGAACACGCCGTATGCCTGACCACCCTCGACGCCCCGTTCGTCGAGCTGGGCACGCCTTCGGGCGAAGATTACCGGCTCAATCCCCGCCACGGCTACGGCTGGTGGCCCTCGGCGCAGATTTCGCCCGTGGTTTATTCGTGGGTGATGAACAATACATGGCGGACGAACTACAAGGCGTCGCAGGGCGGCGTGGCCAGCTTCCGCTATTCGTTGCAGATCAGCGATCCGTTCGATCTGAAACTCAAACAGCGCGGCGCCGAACGCGAACAGCCCCTGATCGCCGTCGAGAGCGGCAGGCCCGAACCTGTCGGCCGGCTGTTCCGGCTCGAAGGCCGCAACCGGATCGCCGTGTCGGGCATCGCGCCTTCGGCGGACGGGACGGGCTATATCGTGCGTCTGCAGAACATGGGCGATCAAAGCGTGCATTCCGCATTCGTCTGGGGTCGGATGAAGGCCCGCCGGGTGAGCGTCTGCGACTACCGCGAACAGCCTCTCGCACCGTTCGACGACCGCTCGTTCTGGATGAAGCCCTTCGAGTACCTGATGCTCAAAGTCGAAACCGAATAACTCAAACTACCTATGAATAGACTCTTTTTATCCCTGATTTCCTTGGCGGCCTGCATGAGCTCCTGCACGTCGCCCGAACCGCTGACCGACTATGTCGATCCCCGTATCGGAACGGCCCATTCGCGCTGGTTCTTCTTCACGCCCGCGGCGGTGCCGTTCGGCATGGCGAAGCTGGCGCCGACCACCGACGGCCACCTCGGAAATCCCGGCGGCTGGCAGGCCGTGGGCTACGACGCCCGCCATACTTCGATCGAAGGTTTCGCCAATTTCCACGAATTTCAGGTGGGCGGCGTGGTGATCGCCCCGACCGTCGGCGCGCTGCAGACCGTTCCCGGTCCCCTCGACGATCCGGATGCGGGTTACCGTTCGCGCTTCGACAAGAAAGACGAGGTGGCGCGGCCGGGCTATTACTCCGTACTGCTGAAAGACTACGGCGTGAAAGCCGAACTGACGGCTACCGAGCGCGTCGGTTTCCACCGCTATACTTTCCCCGCTTCGGAGGAGGCCAACCTGATCTTCAACATCGGCACGAAAATGGGCGAAAGCGGTCCTGCGCGCGACGCTTCGGTGACCTTCACCGAGGACGGCCGTATCGAGGGCTGGGTGGTGACCGAACCCGTCTATGTGGACATCTATCAGAAGGGCGCCGTCGTGAAGATGTATTTCAGCGCCGTCGTGGATGCCGAACCTGCGTCGTGGGGCGCCTTCTGCGGCGAGGAGGTTTTTGCCGGTGAGCGGAGCCGTACGGGCGTGGGCGCCGGCGTATACCTGCGTTTCGATACCCGTGCGCGTCGGGACGTCGGCGTGAAGATCGGCCTGTCGTATACTTCGGTCGAGAACGCTCGCCTGAACATGCAGGCCGAAGCCGCCGATCTGGATTTCGACGGGGCGCTCTTGGCCGCAAACGAAGCATGGGAAGAGGCGCTCGGACGCATCCGCGTCGAGGGCGGCAAACGGGAGGACCGGGTCAAATTCTATACGGGGCTGTTCCATGCCGTGCTGGGACGCGGTCTGGCCAGCGACGTGAACGGGGCCTATCCCGCGAACAACGGAACCGTCGGGCAGATTCCGCTCGACCCCGCCGGCAACCCGCTGCATAACCACTATAATACCGATGCCATTTGGGGCGGATTCTGGAACCTGACCCAGTTGTGGAGCATCGCCTATCCCGAATATTACGCCGACTGGATTTCGAGCCAGCTGCTGGTTTACAAGGACGCCGGCTGGCTGGGCGACGGCATCGCATGCAGCAAGTATGTTTCGGGCGTGGGCACCAACTTTACGGGCCTCGCCATCGCGGCGGCCTACAACTGCGGCATCCGCAATTTCGACGTGGCGCTCGGCTATGAAGCCGCCCGCAAGAACGAGCTGGGCAGCGAAGGTCGTCCCGCGGGAGCCGGCAAGCTGGATGTGGGGCAGTTCGTCGAGCGCGGCTATTCGCCCTATTCGACGGAGCTGCACATGCAGACCACGCCCCGCGGTTCGGGTTTCTCGGCTTCGCATACGCTCGAATATTCGTTCAGCGCCTATGCCGTGGCCCAGATGGCCCGCCAGCTGGGACATGAAGCCGATTACGAACGGCTTTCGAAGCTCTCCGAAGGGTGGAAACTGCTCTTCGACCCTGAAACCAAACTGATGCGTCCGCGCGACGAGCAGGGCCGGTTTATCGCTGACTTCGATCCCTATGCGCCGTGGGTGGGCTTTCAGGAGGGCAACGCCGTACAGTACACCTATTATGTTCCCCACGATATCGACCGTCTGGTGGAGATGGTCGGCCGCGAGGAGTTCAACAACCGGCTCGACAGCACGTTCCTTATTTCGCGCGAAAATATCTTCGGCGGCGGCAAGACCATCGACGCCTTCGCGGGACTGCATACCTACTACAACCACGGCAACCAGCCGAACCTCCATATTTCGGGCCTGTTCAACTTTTCGGGCAAGCCGTGGCTCTCGCAGAAGTGGATGCGCACGATCTGCAACGAATTCTACGGTACGGAGGAGATTCACGGCTACGGCTACGGACAGGACGAGGATCAGGGACAGCTGGGCGCATGGTACGTCATGGCTTCGATGGGACTCTTCGACGTGAAGGGCCTGACGGCTCCCGATCCGTCGTTCCAGCTCTGCAGCCCGCTGTTCGACAAGATTACGATCAGCCTGAATCCCGATTATTACGAAGGCCGCGAATTCGTGATCGAGACCGCGGGCAACGCTCCGGAGAACTGCTATATCGGTTCTGCGCAGCTCGACGGCAAACCCCTGACGGGCGTACAGCTGCCTTTCGCGGACGTGGTGCGCGGCGGCCGTCTGAAAATCACGCTCGCTCCGGAGCCTAACACGTCGCTTACGGAATAGCAACGCCAATTAGACCTAATTATAAACCGCTTATGTTGAAAAAGGAAATCTGAATTCCCGGCTCCGGCCGGACCCCGTGTCGGGCCGGAGTTTTTTGAAACCAACTACTTAAAAACAAAACGTATGAAAATTTGTACTAACTTCTTGAACCTGCTGAAGGTTTGTATGTGCGTGGCGTTGGCTTTCGCGGCCCTCGAAACCCGCGCGCAAGGGGAGGCCTTTACGGTATCGGGTACCGTCAAGGATGCTTCCGGGCAGCCGGTGATCGGAGCTACGGTCTTCGACACCACGACCCAAAAAGGAGATGTAACAAGTACGACGGGCAGCTTTTCGCTGCAGGTCGTTCCCGGCTCGGTGCTGAAGGTGAGTTTCGTCGGATACGCCGAGCAGTCGGCCAAAGTCGTAGCCGGAAAGACCACCTATGATTTCGTGCTGGAGAGCGACGCCCTCGAAATCGAGGAGCTGGTCGTCGTAGGTTACGGCACCCAGAAGAAAGCCTCCCTTACGGGAGCCATCTCGGCCATCAACAACGAAGAGATCATCACGACCAAGAACGAGAACGTCCAGAACATGCTGACCGGTAAGGTCGCGGGACTCCGCGTAAGGCAGAACTCCAGCGAACCGGGCCAGTTTAACACCTCGATGGACATCCGCGGCTTCGGCGCTCCGCTTATCGTGATCGACGGTGTGCCGCGCGACAACATGGCGCGGCTCGATCCCGAAGATATCGAGCAGGTTTCGGTGCTGAAGGATGCGTCGGCAGCCATCTACGGCGTGAAGGGCGGTAACGGCGTCGTGCTTATCACCACCAAGAAAGGCGACAAGGGCAGGGTCAATATCAATTATTCGGGCAACATATCGTGGCAGCGTCCCTCGAACTTCCCCGATCTCGTGGATGCGGCCGACTGGATGACGCTCTACAACGAGAAATACGCGATGCACTCCGTAGACAACATGTCGCCTGTTCCGCAGTACAGTCAGGAGGATATCGCCGCCTACCGCAACGGCGAGAAGAAGTCCTACAACTGGAAAGATGCCGTCTTCCGCAATTCAGCGCCCCAGACGCAGCATACGGTGAGCGCCAGCGGCGGCAACGACAAGGTCACCTTCTATACCAGTTTCGGTTACCAGTATCAGGAGAGCTTCCTGCAGCATACGCCTATTACCTATGACAAGTACACGCTGCGCGCCAACATCAACGCGAAGATCGCCAAGAACCTGACCCTCGACGTCAACCTCGCAGGTCATATGGATGAAAAGAAGATGAGCAACTTCTCCTCTTCGGACATCGTGCGTAGCACGTGGCTCTTCACCCCGCTCGATCCGTTCTACTATGACGACGAGCAGACCATGTACCATACCAAGGACGACAACACGGGCATCGTCAACCCGCTGGCCATGATCGACAAGGACGCCAACGGATACCAGAGCCTGATCAGCCGCTGGTTCCAGTCTGCCTTCTCGCTGCGCTGGGACATGCCGTTCCTGCCGGGACTGTATGCCAAGGGCTTCTTCAGCTACGACTACATCATGAACGACAACAAGTTCTACAGAAAGGCGTTCAACACTTATACTTCTACCGGAGCCGCGACCAGTTTCCTGAAGGGAGACGCGCACGATTATTTCGTGCAGCGCAACTATTACGGCAAGGAACATCGCCAGTGGCACGTGCAGGTGGGCTACGACCGCACCTTCGGCCGTCATTCCGTATCGGGCATGCTGCTCTTCGAGGATCAGCACAAGGTGGGCGACAACTTCTACGGCAGCCGCGAAGTGCTGCTGCCCAAGGATGAGGTATTCGTCGGCGACGGCGAAACGCAGCAGTTCAACCAGTCGAATACCGCCGGAGCGCTCTACGATTATGCCTATCAGTCGCTGGCAGGCCGTTTCAACTACGACTTCGGCGGCAAGTATCTCGCCGAATTCGTCTTCCGCTACGACGCATCGTCGCGCTTCCCGTCGGGCGACCTGCGCTGGGTCTTCTTCCCCTCGGTATCCGTCGGATGGCGCATTTCGGAGGAAAACTTCTGGAAAGAGTCTTCGCTCGACTTCATCGAGAACCTGAAAATCCGTGCATCCTACGGTAAGACGGGTTACGACGATGATTTGAATTACGAGTTCCTGACGGGCTTTACCTATCCTTCCGGCGGAGCTATTCTCGGCGGCGATTACGTCAACGGCTCCGTTCCCAAGGGCATTGCCAACAAGGATATTACGTGGCAGACCATCAAAATGTTCGACATCGGTCTGGATTTCAGCGCATGGAACGGCAAACTCGGCCTGACCTTCGACTATTTCCGCCGTGACCGTGACGGACTCTATGCCACACGAAACCTGAGCCTTCCGGGCAGCGTGGGCGCGAGCTTGCCGAAAGAGAATCTCAATAGCGACCGGGATACCGGTTTCGAGCTTGAGTTGAGCCACCGCAACCGCGTCGGCGATTTCTCCTATGCGGTCAAGGGCAATGTTTCGTTCACGCGCCGCAAGACGCTCTACTACGAGCGTGCCGAGTCGGGCAACTCCTACCTGAACTGGCGTAATAACAACAACGACCGTTTCAACAGCATCTGGTGGGGTTACGGTGATGGCGGGCGTATCACCAGCTGGGATCAGTTGTACTACAATCCCGTCCATATCGGCCGCGGCAGCGTGATGGGAGACTATCTCTACGAGGACTGGAACGGCGACGGCTGGATCAACGATCTGGACGTACACCCGATCGGCTACACGGATATGGTTCCGATGGTCAATTTCGGTCTGACGATCAGCGCATCGTGGAAAGGAATCGACTTCTCGATGCTCTGGCAGGGTTCGGGCAACCGTTACATCATCGCCCGCGAGTTTCTGCAGGAGCCGCTTTGGTCGAAGACCAACGCCATCAGCGAACATCTGGACCGCTGGCATCCGGCCGATCCGACGGCCAATCCCTACGATCCCGCCACCAAGTGGGTCTCCGGCGAATACGGCTATACGGGCTCGACGGCCAATCCCGATTCGGAGCATGGGTTGCAGAATGCCCGCTACCTGCGTCTGAAGAACCTCGAAATCGGTTATTCGCTGCCCAAAAAGTGGCTGACGAAGGTGGGTATCGAGAATGTCCGGATCTACGCCAGCGCCTACAACCTGCTGACGATCACCGGTCTGGATTATCTCGACCCGGAGTTCTACATTCATCCGTCGGATGGCGGGGCCAGCAATATGGGATACTTCTATCCGATTAACAAGACCTATACTATCGGACTGAACGTCAAATTCTAAAAACGCAAAAAAATGAAACGTCTGAAATATTATCTCCTGATTCTTTGCGCGGGCGCATTCGCCGCGTGTACCGACTTGGACATACCGCCGAAGAATATCTTCAATGAAAAGGATATCTTCGGCAGCGTCGAGGGAGCGACGAGCTATATTGCACGTTTGTATGGTAATCTGCCGATGGAGGATTTCCGGTATAGTTTCGAACACGGCTTCGGCTATTCGGGCACCATGTACCGCCAGATGTGCTGCGCTACGGGCGAAGCCGTAGGACGCGATACGCAGGGGTTCTTCGCTGAACCTGGCAGCAATATGTGGGACGCCGCTTACAAAACGATCCGCGAAATCAACCTTCTTATCGAGGGGCTTCCGAAATACAAAAGCGGATTTTCGGACAGCGATTACAACACGATTTTGGGCGAGGCCTATTTCATCCGCGCCTATGTGTACTTCGCAATGGTCAAGCGTCTGGGCGGCGTTCCGAAGATCGACTATGTGATCGATTACCCGGCCAACGCGACGCTGGAGGATACGTGGACTCCCCGTGCCTCCGAAGAGGAGTGCTGGGACTTTATCGGACAGGACCTCGACCTGGCTATCGCCGGCCTGCCCGACAAGAACGATTCCGGCCGTGCCACCCGCTATGCCGCCGCAGCCCTTAAGTCGCGCGCCATGCTCTATGCCGGGTCGATCGCCAAGTACAATACCGTCAGCGAAGAATACCTCGGAAAACGCATCTGCGGCATTCCTGCCGAACGGGCCGCCGGTTATTTCGAAGCGGCTTACAAAGCCTCGAAGATCGTGGACGAGGGCGGTTATTCGCTCTACAAGGCCAAATGGGCTGCCGGTAACCGCGACGCTCAGGCCGAGAACTTCGCTGCGCTGTTCCTCGACGAAAGCAGCGCCAACACCGAGACCATCTTCGCCCGCTATTACAAGGAGAAATTCCTGACGCACGACTACGACAACTCGGTGCAGCCGCGCTCGACCTCGACGGGCGGCAACGACTCGGAGGTAAGCCCCACAGTCGATTTCATCGAGATGTTCGACGGCGTCGAGCTGGATGCCGACGGCAAGTTCGGGTTCCTCGACGAAAACGGCTATTACAAGCTTTACGACAACCCGATGGATGCCTTCGCCAACGCTGAGCCGCGCCTGCTGGGTACGGTCATCCTCCCCATGTCGAAGTTCAAGGACCAGTATATCGAAATCCGCCGCGGTCTCTACACCGGCAAGGTGGAAGAGGGCAAAGGTATCTCGCGTCTGATCAAGGAGGGCGAGACCGCGGCCTACGAAACGCTGGGACTCAAAGACGTGCAGCTGACCGGAAACTTCAACGGCGGTCCTGCCGTCCAGCTCAAGACGCCCTATACTCCCTATCCGGGGGCTACGCCCGTCACGTCGATGCTCATCACGGGTCTCAACGGTCCGGTGAACGGCTGGAACTTCGGCAACATCGGCGGCACCTACCTGCGCAAGTACCTCGATCCCGATCTGGAGAATAATTCGGGCGGCAAATCCACGCAGCACTGGATCGACATCCGCTATGCCGAGGTGCTGCTCAACCGTGCCGAAGCCGCCTACGAGCTGACTCAGCTCGGCAAGACGACCTCCGAAGAGGGTGACAGCTACCGCGACGAGGCTTTCCGCTGCATCAACCTCATCCGCGAACGCGCGGGCGCCGATCTGCTGGCATCGGCCGCCGACCTCAATTCGGTCGATATCGTACGCCGCGAACGCCGCAAGGAGCTGGCCTTCGAGAACCAGACCTATTGGGACCTCCGCCGCTGGCGCATCTTCTACGACGAGCAGAATACCACGCGCTATCGTATCCTGATGCCCTTCTTCGCAACGGATGTCAACAAGTACTTCTTCGACGTGCGCTTCACCGAGCCGCGGGCCGGGTATAACTATATCTTCACCTACGACACCCGCTACTACTACCAGCCGCTGCCGTCGGGCGAACTGACCAAGAACCCCAACCTCAAGAATAACCCCGGTTTCTAAATCCGGACAGCATAAAAACCGATCGATATGAAAAAGTATATATATCTTTTGCTCTTTTCGCTGCCGCTGCTTGCAGCTTCATGCAGCAAGGACAATTACGACGAGCCGCAGGAGACTTTCCGCGGTAAGTTCATCGACAAGCAGACGGGCGAGCCGTTCCAGACGGCCATCGGCAATACGGGTATCCGTATCCGCATGATGGAGTACAGCTGGAGCGACAACCCCCAGCCCTATGACATGAACGTCAAGATGGACGGCACGTTCAACAACACCAAGGTTTTCAAGGGCGAATACGGCATCACCCCTTCGGGCGCGTTCGTTCCGCTGGCCGAAGAGCGGATCAAGATCTCGGGCACTGTCGAGAAGACCTGGGAAGTGGAACCCCTGCTGCGTGTGGAGTGGGTCGGAGAGCCGGTGGTGAACGCCGACGGAACCGTGGACGTGAAGGTGAAGATCCTGCGCGGAACGGATAATCCGGCCTACCAGCAGGACTTGGCCGAGGCGTGGCTGTTCGTAAGCGAGAATATGTATGTCGGGGACTTCAGCTACAGCCCCAATTATTCGACCCGTATCACTTCTGATCTCATCAAACTGATACCCAATCCGTTCGATCAGGTCATCACGATTCGCACGGGGCAGCCCAGCGGCTTCACGCCCGACTTGCTCAAATTCCAGACCGAAGGCGTCATAGTGCCCGATCTGGGGCCGGACAAGATCTATACGCCGTTCCCGGCCTTTTCGCGGAAGTATTTCCTGCGGTTCGGCGCGCGGACGACGCGGCAGTTCGACGGTACCAACCGTTACAATTACACGACTGTCAAGGAGATTACCACGATTGCCCGTTAGTTAGGTTCAGGATGCCGGGTTCCGGAGACGTATTGTCTCCGGAACTGCGGCGCCCGATAAGGAAAATTTTTACGGATACGATGATATCGAACGACATGGAACGTTACGCCGTCGGCGCTGACATAGGCGGCAGTCATATTTGTTCGGCCGTGGTCGATCTGACGACGGGTGAAATCTGCGGAGAGCCTCTCTCCGGCAAGGTCGATTGCGACGCCTGCGCCGGGGAGATACTCGGCGCATGGGCGGACAATATCCGGCAAAGCATCGCGGCTTCCGGCCTGAAGGCCGTGCGCCGGGTGGGATTCGCCTTCCCCGGCCCGTTCGACTACGAACACGGCGTTTCGCTGATCCGGGGCGTCAATAAGTTCGAGCGGATTTACGGACTCGACATTTCGGAGTCGCTTTTTCCGCTGCTGCGGCGGTCCGGAGCTGAAGAGTTCCGCTATGTCAACGACGCTTCGGCCTTTGCGCTGGGCGAGTGCCTCGGCGGCGCGGCGTGCGATGCCCGGCGCGTGGTGGCGCTCACGCTCGGAACAGGCGTCGGGTCGGGTTTCGTGTCCGACCGTAAACTGGTGACTTCGGGCGATGAGGTGCCTGCCGACGGCTGGGTCTACTGCCTGCCGTTCGGCGACGGAATCGTGGATGAAGCCTTCTCGACGCGCGGAATTATCCGCCGTTACGAAGAGCTGACCGGCGAGACCCTGACCGGTGCGCGGGAGGTCGCCGCCCGGTACGACGCCGATCCGGCTGCGCGCCGTCTTTTCGACGTCTACGGCGAAGAGCTGGCGCAGTTCGCGGGTCCGGTCCTTACCCGTTTCAACGCGGACGTATTGGTGCTCGGCGGAAATATTTCGCGGGCTTATCCGTTTTTCGGACCCGCCTTGGAGCGGCGTTTCGCCGCGGACGGAATCCGTGTCGCGGTCCGCACTTCGGCCCTGCTCGACCATGCGGCCATGATTGGTGCAGCTTCGTTATTTTTATAATTTTAGATATGACTCTTTTAAGAAAAACCACACAGTTTGTACTCCCCGTCGAGAAGCCGGAAACAGGCGTAAACCAATACGACATCTATCCGGCGCACGATCTGGGCGAGGAGAAAATCTTTTGCGATTATATGTCGCTGGCGCGTCGGATCGCCGGATCGAAACGGGTGATTATCGACGGTTACGTCGGCGTCCGTTTCGATATTTTCAGCCGTGAACTGAACAAGGCCCTCGAAACGCTCGGCATCCGGCCCGTCTGGTGGAACGCGGGTGCGGCCATGAAGGAGCCTGCCGAGATCGACCGTCTGATCGAACCCTATTTGGGCGGCGACGATCCGATCTTCGGATTCCGGACTCCGCTCCGGCTCGAAGAGTTCTTCGACCGGGAGAAGCTGGACCGGATACGTCCCGACGACGCTGCTCAGATGAATATTCTGATCGGCATCGGCGCTTCGCTTGCCGGCTGGGACGGCCTGCTGCTCTATATCGACATTCCGAAGAACGAGATTCAGTTCCGCTCGCGGGCAGGCAGCATCACGAATCTGGGTGCCGCTGCGGCCGATGCGCCGAAGAAGATGTACAAGCGTTTCTACTTCGTGGACTGGGTGGTGCTCAACCGTCATAAGAAGGCGCTGCTGCCGGAAATCGACGTGATGATCGACGGCCAGCGCGAGACGGAGATTACATGGACCGAAGGAGCCGATCTGCGCCGCGGTCTGGACCGTCTCGCCGGCAACGGATTCCGTGTGCGTCCGTGGTTCGAGCCCGGAGCGTGGGGAGGACAGTGGATCCGCAATCACATCGAGGCGCTGCCGCACGACGTGCCCAACTACGCATGGTCGTTCGAGCTGATCGTGCCCGAAAACGGCTTGATCTTCCGCAGCAGCGGGCGGATGCTCGAAGTCTCGTTCGATACGGTGATGTTTCAGGCCGGCGAGCGGGTCGTGGGAAAGGAGTGCTACGGTCTCTACGGCGACGAATTTCCGATCCGTATGGACTACCTCGACAACTTCGACGGCGGCAACCTCTCGATCCAGTGTCATCCGCAGCGCGAGTATATCCGCAAGAATTTCGGCGAGGTGCTGACGCAGGAGGAGACCTATTACATCCTCGACACGGCGCCGGATTCGGTCGTGTACCTCGGTTTCAAGGAGGATATCGTACCGGAGAAGTTCGAACAGGCCCTGACCGAAAGTTTCGAGAAGGGGACGGAGCTCGACGTGAACAAGTACGTCAATGCGGAACCGTCGGCCAAACACGATCTTTTCCTGATGCCTCCGGGAACGCTTCACAGTTCGGGCCGCAACAACCTCGTGCTGGAGATCAGCACTACGCCCTACATCTTCACGTTCAAGATGTACGACTGGCTGGCGCTGGACCTCGACGGCAAACCCCGTCCGCTGAACATCCGCCGTGCGATGGAGAACCTCTGCTTCGACCGCAAGGGCGAAACCGTGAAGCGCGAGCTGATCGCGCATCCCGAACTGCTCGAAAAGGGCGCCGACTGGGAACTCTGGCACCTGCCGACGCACCGCAACCACTCCTACGACGTGCATCGCTACAAGCTCGCCACCTCGGTGGAGGTGCAGACCGAAGGAAAATGCCATGTACTGAATCTGGTCGAAGGCGAGAGCGCCCGCATCGAGACCGCAGGCGGCGACAGCTTCCCGATCAGCTATGCCGAGACGTTCGTGGTGTCGGCTGCGGCCGGCTCCTACCGGATCGTCAATACTTCGGGCCGCGAGATCATGGTCGTGAAGGCTTTCATGAAGTAAAAACCTTTGCCCCGTAAAATAAGCAACCCCGTCCGGATTCCGGACGGGGTTGTCGTTTGATGCGTCAGTTACTTTTGAAGCAGGGCGGTAATGGGGTCGGGCGTTTCGATCTTTCCGCAGTCGATCGATGCCAGCAGTTTCCGCCCCCGGTCGGTCAGCGAGAAATACATCTGGCGTTTGTCTGCAGTTCCCAGCTCCCGCCTTACGAATTCCTTTTCTTCGACCGAGCGGAGTACTTTCGACATGTTCGAAGGGGTCAGCCCCAGCAGGTCGCTCAACTCTCCGCAGGAGAGCCTTCCGGCCTTCGAGAGACTGCACAGGGTCATGCCTTCGTTCAGGCAGATTCCGTACTGCCGCTCCAGATTCGCTTCGAACTGGTGTACGGCCCGCTGCAGGTCGCGTATTCTACACAGTCTGTCCATACTCCGGCTTTTTGTGAACGGCCTGCCTGCCGCAGTGCCTGATACATTTTCCGCATTCGATACACTTCTGCGGGTCGATTGCCGGAAGCCCGTCTCCCAGTTGTGAAATCGCTCCGACGGGGCAGACCGGAATCAGCGGACAGCGGTGGTCCTGCGGACAGCGGAGTTCGTCGATCGTAAGCGCCATAGCCCGGTTATTTATTGAGGAGCACCTTGTCGATCGCCTCTTTCAGCGAAGCCTTGGGCAGGGCGCCCTGCGCCATCTGGGGTTTGCCGTCTTTGGGGATGAACAGCAGCGTCGGGATCGAGCGGATGCCGAATGCGGCTGCCAGTTCCTGCTCCTCTTCGGTGTTGATCTTGTAGATGTAGATGCTCTCCCCGTATTCCGCCGCAAGTTCCTCCAGCACGGGTGCGAGGGCTTTGCAGGGGCCGCACCACGAAGCGTAGAAATCGACGAGGGCGGGTTTGTCGCCGAGGTACTTCCACTCGGTGGGATTGGTTTCGTAATTGGCGACTTTCGTCAGAAAGTCAGCCTTGGTCAATGCGATCGTTTTCATGGTATTCGTTTGTTTTGTGTTGTCATTCTTGTTGTCGGTCTGGCCGTCGGCCCCGGCTGCGAACGTCAGGATGCAGGCGGCTGTCACTAATAGTTTCTTCATGGTCCGTATGGTATTTTATCTTTTCTTATCTTGATAACGATACAAAGATATGATTTATTTTCCAACAAAACAAATTTCCAATGGAAAATAAATCGAGGGAAGTAAAAATACGTTTGTTTCCCGTGACTATGCAAAAATAAAACCGGAAATCGCCTCCAGCTCCGGATTGCGGTTGAATCTATCATCCGGTCGGTTCGTATAGAGTGCATGCCTGCGCCTGTCTGTCCTATGAGGCGGCCTTAGTCTTGGGGGCTGAATAGTATAGGGAACGGTGGAGTGGGGAGACCGATTTCGGTTTACACTTCGGTTTAAACAAATGTCCGATTTCGATACGGAAATCGCTCTAAACCGAGACTCGAAGAAGGACGCCGCATTTTTCACCGGCTCTTTAAATGCAAGAAAGAGAGCCTTTTGGACCCTCTTTCCTTGTGACACCGACAGGACTCAAACCTGTAACCTTCTGATCCGTAGTCAGATGCTCTATTCAATTAAGCTACGGTGCCGAATTGCAGGTGCAAATGTAGGGCAACGTTGATTAACAGATAGTTACGGTCGTAAATTTTGTCGATGATTTTCTCTTTTTCGTGCTGTTACTCGGCGCGGTTTAAACATTGGTTTAAACATTTCGGGTGATTCGTTTTTCCCAAAGTTGGGTTAATAAATTAAGTGAATTAGTTGATTGTTTGATAAATAGAAAAAGTGACAAGCTATGTCGAAAGGGTAATTAAATAGCCCCTTGTTTTTAGTCTGTCACTTGTCGTTGTCAAAGGAAAAACGCCGTATTTTTCGGCCCTCTCTCCTTAACCTTTAAAGATACGATGCAATTCAACTCCACATTTTCAGGGTATTAATGTTGTGAGTTGCTCTTGTAAATAGCTAGTAAAATCTTTTGATTTGGCCATATTTATAAGATTTGCTTCTGGATGCTCTATTTTATATTGATTAATTGCGTTTAACATAAAATTTAAGATAGTTTGGAATATCCTACTATCGTATCGCGATAAATCAAAATTGACTATTTGATCATATATAATCGAATTTGTAGTTAAACTGAAATATGGAGCAAGCCATGCAACATGCAATTTAAAATTAGCAATGACGCCTTTTTGTTGTCGATTTGCTATTCCAACTATATAATTGTTGGTTTTGCTCGTGATTAAACAGCAGTTTAAATAACCTTTAAAATTTCTTTGAGAATTAAATATTTCTTCGTAAATAGTATTATTTCTTAATAACGCAGTGGGTTTTGATCTCGCGGTATGAGGATCGCTGAATATTATTGCCCGAATTGCCTGTGCTGTATATTGTATTGAATATATTTTGCTTGATGGTTTGCCTTGATTTTTATAATAATTTTTACGTCGATCATAATAATATCCTTCGTTTAAAAAGTATAATTCTAGATCGCGCTGAACTGTTTTTGTTGCCCGTAGTAAAGCTGGTGCAACCACATTTTGATAATTAGTAGATGCAATAATATTATCAATGATTTCTTTGTCTGTATTAATGATTACTTTGACAAGAACAGCTCGGTCATCACTTAAATCTCCGCTATGTGAGTTGAAGATTGAATAAGATGTTTGTAGGCCATTCACGATCTGAACATTCTCTAATGTTAATTTTTTTCCTAATTGATTAGGATTTTCTGCAATAATAGTGATGCCATTATTAAACCACCAAAAATCCTTATCTAAACCTTCCGCTATAGTGGTTTTTATTCCTTTGTTAACGTCAACTTCTCCTTGAAAATGTCTAATATTTGATTCAAATAGATCATCTCGGATTGAACCCGTTTCAGAGGTTAAGAAAGACTTGTAATTCCCTAATTTCACCACTCCAACATAACCTATGTCCTCACCAAAACTAGTTGATAATGGTGTATCTTTAAATTCTAAAACCAACCGATTGTTTTTTGTTGTTTGATATAGTTGGATGAGTTCTTTGCAACTATAGTTTTGAAAAAAAACATCATTAATGGAAAAATTACTCTTTGTTACTTCAAGTAATTGTTCTTTTTTACTGATAAAAGACGACGATATTTGTATTTCAGATGCCGCACAAACATATAGGATGTTAACTGTTATTCGTCCTCCATTAGTTGCTGTTTTAGTCCAAATATCTTTAAGAATTTGAGTCCGTTCAACAATTTCTGGGTTAAATCTTGTGAGTAATTCGTCTTGTGTTTTCGTTAAATTAAGTAATGCGGGTATTGTTGTAATTAAACGATCCAATGCCGTTTCTTTGAATGAAGATTCTTTTTTACATTGTGTAATAATAAATTTGACATTTGTTGATTTATTGAATCTAATATCGTCAACATCATCAAATGAATCAATAGCTATATTATTTACAAGAATAATAATAGAATCTATTCCTCCATCATTCCCTCCGTCTACGATAGAATTAACAATGCTATCATATGAAATGTCGTAAAGTTTGTTAATTTGCAATAATGCAAATCGTTCAAATAGTTCAGAATCATTTAATTCCAACTCATTTTCTTGTTTGAATCGGGCAATGCACCCATCAAGGATAACCCTATCGTTACTATTCATAGCAATTATTTTTTTCAAAATTAACAAGAAAGGCGGAATAATGCAATATTTAATTTATAAACATTCTTAAGTAGTTTTCGCAGAATCCAGCTAACGGGAATTTCACTACCTCGTTCCGTCCGTCGGGTGTGGTGTATTGGAATAGTATTGTATCGGCTTTCACGTGGTAGTCGAATAAATTCACCTTTTCGCCCGTCCCCTCAATTTGTGCCTCGTTAGCCGTCATTGTGCCGATTATTCCGTCCATATCTTCGAGTTCGCATTTTCATCCGAATATGTATTGTCGGTTCTTTGTAAGGATAATTTCGACGTGTTTTGTAATGTCTGCCATATTAGGGGCAAACATGTAGATAAATGTTTCGGGAAATATTTCGTCTTTGGGTTTTCCTACAAGCAGGACTATTCCCTCTGTTTGGCTCCATTTAACCGCCTTTTGGATTATCTGTTTATCCTCTCATGCGTCGGTCTTTCATGCTGTTTTAGGTTGTTTGTATCTGTTCATTTTAGCTAAAATTTAATTGTTATTTATCTTTATAAAGATAAGATTATTAGCGGAATAAACAAAATAAGAAAGTGACAAACTCTGCAAAAGGGTCTTATAGACTAACCTATTCACAAAGTCTGTCACTTAATTTATAGAGGTAGCTTATTTTTGGATATTTTATTCGTTAAAATCATATCCTATTATATTATCGGCATAATTACGCCATTCATTTGCGATTTTATAGGCATTTTCTGAACCTATTGGAACATAGATTTTAGCTTCTGAGGGAAGTGTCGCTTCCAAAGTTGGAGGAGTGGTTGAACGACTATAAATATTTGCCAGTTTTCCACATCCAGAGAATGAATAAGTTTCAATGGTTTTAATGCTGGCTGGTAATTCGATAGTTGTTAATGCAAAACAATTAGTAAATGTACCATGAGCGGCTTTGTAACCATAATCATAATAGCCTTCAATGGTTGTAAGGCGAGATTCTTTCTCGAAAGTTACCGTTGTTAATTTGATGCAACCTTTAAAAGCAGATGGCCCAATAGTTTCTACACTGGCGGGTATCTTGATAGAAGTAAGTGATGAACAATATAGAAATGCACCATAACTAAATCCACCATAAGGAGACGACCAGCCTCCTCCAATTGATTTAAGTTTAGAACTATGTTCGAAAGTAACAGATGCTAATCTTTTACAGTCTGAAAAAGCTGCGACTCCAATTGATTCAACGCTGGCAGGAATTTCAATGGCTGTTAATGCAGAACAATCAGAAAATGCTCCATAATAGTCTATCGACATATAGTCAGAAGCCATTTTGCTCCCTCCTTTAATATCTTTTAAAATAGAGCCTTTTTCAAATGTTATATTTGCCAGAGAGCTACAACTTTTAAATGCTCTAAGACCAATTGTTTCAACACTGGCAGGTATTTGAATTGAAGTTAAAGCGGTACATGCGTTAAATGTATCGTCGTCAATTGATGTAAGATGTGTGAAATATTTAAGTTCTTCAAAACTTTCTATTAACGTATTGCCTTTAAATTTAGTTCCAAGCGTTGTAATAGCCGTTGCTTCCACATAGGACAATTCTGAATCTCCATCGGTGTCCCAAGCCGCAACACAAATTGTTTTGACGTAAGGGTCTTTAAACTCAATAATGTTAGGTGTTGATTGTCCTGTTTTGGAAATCGTGATTACCGTACCATCTGCCAATTCAAAGTAAACATTGTTCTCGTCCTGCGTGATTTTAATGCTATCTGCATCCTTGCCGTCCTCTCCCGTAGCTTTGCCTAACTGCGTCCAATTCGTTCCGTTGTCATAGGAAATCCACCAATAGCCCTCTCGAATTTCGAGTTTAGGCGTAACACCATCTGAACCATCCGTGCCATTATTACCGTCTGTCCCTTGTGCTTTTATCTTCTGACCATCTACAACGATAAACTCACCGTCCAGCGTCCAATAATAGATGCCGTCCGTGTCTTTCTTCACACCGATAACGGGCGTATTTCCATCGACACCATCTGCACCGTCTTTACCGTTGTAAATTACAATCGGGTTGCTTTTGGCAAACTTAATCGTATAGCCTACCACCTTGCCGTTCTCGGTCAGCGGGTCTACACTCGTAATATAATCGTTGTTTTGAAGTGCTGTTACAATTGTCTGTAATGCTGAAAGATTAGTATTGGTTTCGTTGCAAAGACGTTGTAAGGCTTCAAACGCAGACCATGTGGGCAATTTGATTTGCGTACCGTTCGATAAAGTGAAAATTACATAGTCCGTGCTGGTTTCATAATCCACGCCCGAAAACATAGAATCGCTACCGACGCCATCTTCACCTGTGGCCTTGCCTAACTGCGTCCAATTTGCTCCGTTATCATAGGAAACAAACCAATAATCATTTTCGATTTTGAATTGCGGGGTCGTACCGTTGGTTCCGTTTGTGCCGTCTTTACCCTCGGCTTGGATTTTTCCACCATCGACCACGATAAATTCACCGTTTAACGTCCAATAATAGACACCATCAGTATCTTTCTTGACGCCGATGGTGGGTGTTGTCCCGTCTTCACCGTCTTGTCCGTCTTTACCGTGATAGAGGGTAATAGGATTGCCTTTGCTGAAAGTAATTGTATAGCCGATTTCTTTACCGTCTTTCATAAGGGGTGTAGTCCCCGTAATATAGACGTTGTTTTGTAATGCAGTTACGATAGTCTGCAACGATGAAATATTCGTGTTCATCTGCTTGCAGAGTTCCTCTAATTTTGCGACGCGGTTTTCCAATCCGTGAACGCTGTTCCAAAGGTCATCATCATCGTATTTACACGATGTGAGCGCAACCACCGCAAATAATGCGGCAAAGGCCAATAGTTTTTTCATAGTAAGATTTATTTAAGTTGAACAAGTGTTTCAAATCTTACTATCCGCCCCTCAATAGTGGATTCAATAAATAAGAAAGCGCAGGGCTGAAAGCTCATTTGAGGATAGTAGGCCGTAGGATTGCCCGAACATTCAAATAAGCAACAACCCCGCGCCGTATCCGTAAAGGGATATGACGGGAGATAAGGTTTGCTTATTCTCATGTTCAATGAATTTCCTACGTTCACTATCCGAGAATAAACTTACGCTTCCGTAAATTTCAATATGTCATCCACAAAGGTAAAAAACATATTCTGAAAACGCAATGACCTTATCCCGCTTTTCGGGATTGTTGCCGTATCAAATTTCTGAAAAACAAAGTTTCTATCCAATAGCAGGGAGTATGGAATCGAAACTTTATTAGTTGTAAGTTGGGTTAATCGTTCCCGCAGATTTCTTGTATTACGCCGTCCATGTAAATCGCCTGCCCGCTCGTCAGTCGTCCCCACCAGCGACACCCTAATTCCTCGATGATAATTTCGCCCTGCTCTTTCAGTCGTTCGGCCAGCCACGGGGTAACAAGCCACCATTCCAAAACCTCTTCATTATCATTTCTGCGAAGGCAGTCTGCGTCGATTTTCTCGGACTTGATTAACTCCTCGATAATGAGATTTTGACCGCACAAGACATGGCGGTTTACGATTTGTCGGGATAATTCTTGTTTGTTCATAAGTTTATCGGATTTAAGTTTGTTTTACTCCGATAACGTGTATAAATGGACAACTCCAATAAACGCATATTGTTTCGGGCTACAATCCGATTCCATTTAAGAGCTGTATTTTTATTCCGTTAGATGGTTTCGGGCATGAATAGGGGGCGGTCTGTTTTATGTGGAATCCTATTAAATGGGATGGATAAAAATTCGGTTTTCCATCCGAAAAGGGGGAGGGGTGAAAAATAGGGGGTGTCCGTATGGGTACAAAAAAACGCGGATTATTCCGCGTTAGTATTATTTTTTTGGCTTTCGTTTAAAGTTATAGTAAATATTCTTTGAGGAAGATTCTTCTTTTTTGTCTAATTCGCTTTCAGAAAATTCTTGTGATTGAATGATGAGATTCTCAGGGTTATCTTTATTTATCATATTTAAATAATCGTGTATCTTTTTTATTGTAGTTGGGCTTAGACTTGATTCTAAATTATCGTATTGCATTATATATTTTGAAGACGAATTTAGCATATCATTTATTTGAGATCTTTTATCAATTGCACGAACAGTCGTTAAGATTTCATTCAATATCTCTTCGTTTGTTCGTTTCTTTATATGTTCCTCTGGTCGTGAATTTTTAATAATTTCATCATATCTTTTTATAAATCGCTCCCAATATGTCTCAAAAACATCTTTAAGAACTTCATCTTCTAGTTGTTTTTCTGATATAGTTTTATTAATTGTTTGAACTAATTCCCACATGCTTTCTTTATTTGAAGCAATAGTATGATTAAATTGCGCAAGAGGATTTCCAACATCCGTATCTTTTAAATCTATCAATAAAGTGCAGACTCTATTTTCTTCTATCCCTTTGGCTAACGCACCTGCTTCAAACAAAATCCAAGGTTCTGTTTTATTTTCTGGAGTTAAACATATTATTCCGAATCGGGATGTTGCTAATGTTTTGGATATTTCGGAGAACCATAAAGCTCCCCGATCTATGTCGTGGGAAGAAATCCAAGGCTTGGCTGCTTGTATGACACAACGAATCCAGCCATTGAATAATTCTGCAATTTGATGACTTCTATTTCCAGACCAACTAATAAAGATGTTCATTTCAGATGTGGATTAGTATTTTATGAAATCAAAGATATAAAAAATCCTTTTAAAACAACGATTGTATTACAATCAATTTATCCCTGATAATTGTCACACACGCTGTCGGTTTACCCTCTATTCGTGTCGGTGCGTCCTTTATTTCGTATCATTGTGCGAGGTCTGTCGCTTTGGCTTTTCGTTGCAGACCCAGCGTGTCGTAAATCTCCTGCAAGCGTTCTTTGGCCTTGTTCTTGGCTATCGGTGTCTGCTTCTGAAATGCGTCGTTTATCATCTTCACGATTTTATAGTCGTCGCCGATTGAAAGCCCCTTTACCAACTCTCGGCGGATGTTGCCGACATGGTATTTCAACGCCTGCACTTTGGCCGTTCCCAACTCGTCGTAAGCCTGCTTCACCAGCGGATGCCGCTGTTCTATCACGGCGCATAGTTCGGCGGGGCTTTCTACCACGAAAAATTGTTCGGTCATTGTTTTCAGTCGGCAGTATTCGTCGAACAACTCCCGAAAAGTAGTCCGCGCTGTCGGGTTGGCCGCAAGGTGTTCCACGACCTTGCTGTATGTCTGCACCGTTACCTTGTAACCGTTTCGTTGCAGTTCGTCGGTAAGGTTTACATAGGTTGCGTAAATATGTCGGCTGATTTTGAAATTCACGATGTCCATGTTGGCGAGGTTCTTTTCCACGATAAGGCGATTATCGACTATCCGCACATATTGTTCGTTGATGTAGGGAATCTTCGACAAGGTTTTAACCCGTGTGGCATCACTCAACGAGTTTATCTCGGCGGCATAGCTTTCGGCGTCTGCAAGCGTCCGCTGGGTAGCCGCAACGAATTCGTCGAGCGTTACGGCCTTGCTGTATTTGGTCGTGGAATAGACATGCACGATTTGCGCTTTGTAACGGGAATCTCGGATGCGTCCGCATATCTGCGTAAAGAGCGTGGAAATATCCAACAGCGTGTGCGCCTTTCGCCCGTCGCTGACGATGAATGTAACGCCGTCGGGGTCGAAGATGTCGCACCCCTCGAAGCAGGTCGAGGTGTAAAAGTTTATCTTCTTCGCAGGGTCGGAGGGCTGGCCGATGGGATAGGCGTTGCCTAATTTGCGCTGGTTCTCCTGCCTACTCTCCCCGCTCGTGGAGCACACCACTTTGACGGCTTCGGGAGCGAGTTTGAGCGTGTCGATGACCTTTGCGATAAATTCCACGCTGTTGACGAAGATATGCAGGTTGTAGGGCAATTCATCGCGCAGGACTTTGACGCACTCCGACACGATATATTTATCGGGCTTATTGGTCTGCCGCGAACGTACCTTGACCTCCGTAAGGTCGGGTCAGTCAATTTCGCAGGTCGGCAGGTGTCGCAGTTCCTCCAACATATATTCCCGCTCTATGGGTGTTGCCGTCATGTAGGTCGCACGGTCGAAGCGTGCCGCCGTTGCAAGCAGTTCTCGGATGGCTTGGTGTCGGAACGAATAGGAGTTGAACAGTACGTGCCACTCGTCCACCAGCAGGAACAGCTCTTTGTAAGGGTCTATCCCTATGCTCTGTAAAGCGGAAACGACGCGCGGCAGGGAATCGTAAGTCGTGGCTATCTTTAAGGAGGAATGGGTACGGGCGAATTGCGTGATGTCCCACTCGGTAATGTCTTCGTACACGCCCAACACCTCTATATCGTCGGTGCGGCAGACGGTCTTGTTCTTCACCAATGCCACGTAAGGCATAGCGATAAGGGTGGGAATAGAGTTGCGGATAGCCAATTCAGTAGCCCCGCATCCCGTCTTTTTCTTGTTAAATAGACAATTCACGGGAATTTCGGTCATAAAGTCCCGAAGAAATTTTGCACCTTTGGGTGCGTCGATGGTTCAGTTTTGCATAAGTGATTCGTTTTTAGTGAAATAAAATCTGTAATTATTTTTAATCTTGTAATGTTATTATTAAAGAGAAAGTCCATTTCGGAATCAAAAAATATTACACTCGGAAACAAGAAAAAGAGGTGCTGAAAAACACCTCCCGATTATGGACGGACCCGACATTAGGACTATTCCTTTTTCGTATTATAAAGATAGCACCTTTTTTATTGACAACAAAAGTCGGACAGCAATTAATCCGACCATTTTTATCTATGTCTTAAATGGCATTATAGGGCTGTTTACGGGGTGTCGGAGTGTGTTCGACGGAGAAATTAATGTGCAAAAAGTAGTATTAGCGGGTATTTTACATAGTGAGTTGTTCTAAAACACCTTTCGTGCCATGTAATTCAGTACTATTAGCGGTTCGGTACATAGTGCGGCTGTTCTAAAATTCCTTTCGAACACGTGTTTTAAGTGCTAATAGCGGTTTTTGCACGGTAAATAAGTGCGATGTACAGGTAAAAAGCCGTAAATTTGGGTGTAAAACGCTATTTTATGAATGAAAAGGAGGCCGATGCCATCCGTAAGAGTATGTATGAAGCCTTACTGATGGATGAAAACGATAAGATTGTGCATTGGGATTTCGACCCGATGCGCCGAGAGTTGCGCGAGTATGTCGATATTGCCTGCGGATGCGATGAACAGACGTATGGAATCCGCACGCCGCAATTCGAATATCGCTACTGTACGGGGAAGATTAAGATGCCCTTTACCAAGTCGGATTATCTTGCTAACGACGATATAATCGCTACGGTTATGGGATTGGGGCTGGATGTCGAGAAATTCTGGTTTGCGCTGGTCTTTATTTACGATTATGTCGAAACCTCGTTTAAGAACTGCGGCCTTGTGAAACCCGCGTCTTTGGATAAGGCGGTGCAAAATCTGTTCAAAGAGTTGGGCGAGGATTTCACGGACGATGATATTGAGATTACCCTTAAAAAGAACAGAAAGAAAGTCGAGGTTCTGCCCGTTATAAAGCGTGGGATTTTGCATTGGCTGCGGGAAACCTATGAACGGGAATGCAAAGGCAGGAAGATTCAGTATTACGGGATTGACACGGGCAATTTCGACGAAACCTATCCGAGTACGTCGTTTCGGATTTATCGGACTGTGGAGATGTATCGGGATATGCTGAACACTTTATTGGGCGACAACCGCCCGAAGCAACCCGATAAGAGTGTTTCGTTGAATCGGCTGTTGCTGATTTCGCGTATCTGTTACCTCTATGAATTTACCCGTAATGACAGCTTTTTGTATAGCGACGATTCGTTAAAAGGAATAATTAAGTCCTGCAAGGGGCGCATGCCTGCAACTTATTCCGCTGTTTATCTGTAATTTGCAAAGGGAGAGTAAAAACGCCCTTTATTTCACTCCCCGTGTTTGGGGTGCGAAAAGTCAAATCTTTGTAGTGTCGAAAGGGATAAACCCGACGACCTGCAAACGCTTGGGCAAGGGATGCAGAATAATTTTAGCCCCTCTGTAAAAGGAGTATTTAAGATTATGGCTAATGCTATTATTAACGGACAAAACAACGTAAACGAGCACAACGCGGCAAACGCCGCAACCGCTACGCCTGCTCCCGTTGTCGAACAGAAAGAGCCGCAGACAAATTTGACCTGTCTCTTATACACATCTCCGAGCCCACGAGACAAGAGGCAATCTCG
>ERZ1027200.214-NODE-214-length-41211-cov-6.104772_pt1 | contig 41211 bp, 53 predicted proteins | sample MGYA00519271_ERZ1027200 | MGnify/ENA primary metagenome ERZ1027200 (study PRJEB26926, sample SAMN06164742) | human gut metagenome | biome: ENVO:00009003; feature: ENVO:2100002; material: ENVO:00002003 | host: Homo sapiens | place: USA | collected 2012 ...
GCGTCAGATGTGTATAAGAGACAGCTTCCGGAGTCGCTTCAGAACGCCACTTCGACCGAGGTCGTTGAGTCGCTTCCTCAAACGGGTGAGGCCAACAAGATTTACCTCGTTAAGCGTGAGGGCAGCGACCCGGTTGTCTATGACGCCTCGATGTGGATTGACGGCGCGTGGGCTTCGTTCGGTGGTAGCGGCGGCGGAGGCGAGGTCACGGGGGCCGTTCGTTACGACGAAGCGCAGGGCCTGGAAGACGCTCAGAAAACCCAGGCTCGCGAGAATATCGGAGCGGCTTCACAGAAAGACGTTGACGATATCAACCAAATCCTGTTCACCCAGTACACCGCTCTGTCGATGAGCCGTACCCCGGCCTCGTTCGAAAAGGGCGTTGAAACCGAGGTGACGCTGAACTGGTCTACTAAGTTCAACAATAAGGAAATCGAACCCGATTCGCTTGAGGTCAAGAAAGGTGGCGAGGTTCTTACCTCCGACAAGACGCTCAAGACCGTCAAGGATTCGGTGACCGACACCCAGGCATACTCCATGACGGCCGTCATCAAAGGCATCACCAAGACCGCTTCGGTAACGGTTAACGCCTACTATCCGATGTATTTCGGTGCGTCGGCTAAGAACGCTCTGGAGTCGGCCGATATTCTGGCCATGACTAAGCAACCTATCAAGTCGTCGCCCGCGGGTAACGCAACGGTTGAGGTCGGCGCCAACGAGTATCTCTGGCTGTGTGTTCCCTCGACGATGTCCGTCAACAGTGTAAAATCGGGCGGTTTCGACGTACCGATGGCCGCTCCCGTAACGGTTGCCGTTGACGGAAAGGGCGACTATAAATGCTACCGCAGCGCAAGTCCGTTTGCGGAGGGTACGTTTACCGGTGTAATTGCGTAAGGGTCATGGCAGAGATCAATATCTATGGACTCCTTCACTGCAAGGCAGCTGACGGCAAGTTGGCGCGAACGGAACAAATCTTCGACGAAGAAGAACAGCAATTTCAAAGCGCGATCAATGCCAAAACCGTTCGTTCTATTTCAGTTCGCGGTGTAGAAATTACCGAGAACGCACCCTCTCAACAAGACAACATCTTATACATTGAAGTAAAACCCGAAGAATAATGGCCAATAGAAAGATAGCGGATTTGGTACTCAACGGACGGCGTTTGCTGTCCGGCGAGGCCGTCCGTCGTGTTCTATTCAACGGTCAGGTTATTTGGCCTCTTGCTGAAGGACAAACCACACCAACTATTCAACGTGTTGTCTACAATGGCGAAGTGTTGTATGATCGACGTTCCTTGCCATATCTCGACATTGAGAAATTGATTGTCTATGTAAGTCAAGACCCCTTGGAAGAGAGCAAGAACATGGTATTTACGAATACAGAATTTACTGTAGAATAACTTCCATCTCAAAAAAAAAGTTATGGCTGATGTAACAAAAAGCTACGTTATCTGTACCCCCGGTTCGGGGTCGGGTGACACCCAGCTCACGCTCAAGGCGAAAACCGCTAATCTGGGCAACCGTCTGAATCAGACGGACAACTTCACAATCACCGCTCCTGGTGTTTCCCCCAACAAGCAGTTCGCTGCAATCCTTCAGGCTGCTGCCGAGTTCATCTCGTTCGATGACGGCGCCGAGGCTGCTGTACCCAAGGAGGGTGGATCGGTAGTGCTGGACGGTATGTCCAATGCCGATACCATCACCTTCTCGAAGGCTGCCGGCGCCATTATCACGGACGACATCGCAGCAATTTCGTATCAGGCCAACGGCGCTGCCGCTACGTCGGGAACGGCTATTCCCAGCGACCCCGGCGCAACGAAGAAATTCGCATTCGTGCTGACGCTCGAAGCCGCCGAAAACACCACTATCTCGGAGCGTACCCAGCAGATCACGGCGACCACCAAGGGCACCAAGACTGCTACCATTACGCTGAAGCAGGCTGCCGGCGATCCGTACCTGAACATCGACAAGACTTCGGTCAACGTACCGCAGGACGGTTCGGGCGTGACGATCGCTGTAACGACCAACACCACGTTCACGGTATCGTAACGTTTCAAACCCCATCATCCCGGAGGCGGGGCGACCTTCCTCCGGGAACAATTAAACGAGTATGGCTATTCAGAAAACAACAATTGCTTGGGGAGACGGTTCTGGCGACAACTTCTATGTGTCGTTCGATCCAGCAACGCTTCCCGGTACGGCTTCAGTTGAAGTAACGTCGGACCCTAACTACACCGGAGTTCAGCGTGAAAAGACCGTTACCTTCACAACCAATGCACCGGGGATTCCTGTAGCCTCCCAAGATTCGCGGCAATTGAAGGTCATACAACTCACCGACAACCTCGTTATTGCCACTTGGGACACTGCTCAAACGGTGGGTCTGTACGGTGGTACTACCAAGGCTGGATTCCCCAAGAATTAGAAACCTTTCATTAACATTTAATAACAAACTATTATGGCAAACACCGAGAAAATTCAGGCCAAAGTAGCCAAGATTCGCGAGAGCCTCGCTATCACTCCCTACGCCACCATGGAGACGGTCAACGACCTGCTCGAGATCATCGACATGAAACTGGAAGACGCCGCTTCGGCAAGCGCCGCTGGAGGCGATGAGGTCAAAGCCTAACCGAAAGTAAGGCATGTGGGTTATCTACAATAAGTGGATTCCCGTTGGGAAATTCTGGATGATGACGCTCTGGTTCATGATCTTCGTTCGCGAGGACAAACACGGGCGCGTCATGCCTCCAGAAATCTACCGCCACGAGCGCCGTCACTGGCACCAGGTTCTTCAAATCATGATCACCTCCTTTGCGTTGTTCCTTGCAACGTGGCTCATCTACGATTACAACCCTTGGTGGTGGTTGCTTTGGGTGGCGTCGTATTATGCCGTGTACGTGGCATGCTGGTTGATTGAAATCCTGCTTCCGCCGTATAACATGGCGTACAAGAACATCTGTTTCGAAACCGAATGCCAATACACCCAGGACGACCCCGATTATTCGCGTCACTTCTGGAATCATTGGTTTGGATGGTTTAAGTATATTTCGAATAAGAAATACCCACCCAAGCGGTAACGACAGCAGTTCGTAAAGAGAGGCCCCGGTTCACGCCGGGGCTTTTCGCGTTGTAGGGCTGAAAATCTCATTGGCAGCGAGTTTTCCTTTACGAGCCTATACACGTACCTCGCCGGAACGTTTTGCGTCGCCTAATGGCTTACAACGTTTATGTGGTTACCAAAGCGTGCAACGGTGTTCGGGATAAACAGGGGTAAACCACTTCAACGACACGCGACCCATACAGCAAGACTTCCTATTGGCAGTAGGGGGAAAGGGGGTAAACCTCCTTCGCTATATCCCCCACCAGCAAGTGTATGTGGTGTGCATGCGTGAGGCACGTGATTGTGAAACGAAATTGTTGAAAATATGACTGTAAATGAATGGCGATTCAAGATATGCGTGAGAGCGCGTGATGAATGGCGAAAGAATCCTCAAAACTACTGCGGCTTGTGCTCGTTGTTTGTGAATACGATAGTTCAAAATGGTCATGAAGAAACTGACGACAAAGAGTTCAACGAGTTGATATTCGAGATTATTCGTCGCAGAGGATGTTGTAGGCCAACGGTATCTGAACTCATCCCAGAGTTTGTACGTCCAGCTGATGCCAATCAAGGAGTGGCCTTTTGGTGGATTATCGCCGATAAACAACGCCGTATGGAGTTTTTGGAGTACCTTGTACAATATTACGCCTACAAAATCGACAAAGAAAGTTAGCCATGGTATTTCGAAGAACAAAGACCAGCGTCACGGCTTGGAGCGTTATCCGTGAATACATGTCCAAATGCTCGTATGGCAGTTTGGTAACACAGAAAGCTATACGCGCCATATTGGAGGAACGTGCAGAAAATTATCGTAAGTACGGTTCGGTTACCACCATGAATGCCTATTTCAACCTCATGGCCGGAGCGGGGTATATACGCCACTCTCCCCAGCATGGCATTTGGGTGGTTGTTAAACCTATACCGCACGACTTGACATCGTCAAAGTTAAAGGTTCAGTACAGCAACCGCTCACAGCGGCGGGGATATGCATATGGCAGCCTACAGGATAGAAATAGTTCGCGTAAACTTTTTTGAGTACTCGTTTGTCGGGTGCGATAGCTTGGGTAAACGTATCGTGGCCAAGGCGCTCACGTATCGTAACCCGAGTCCTTTTGCGTACTCGGACACAATACAGATGTTTGACCGTCGGGCGTTCACGTTTAAGGTCGGGATGTTGCCGACGTTGATTAAAAAACTTTCGTCCGCTGGCCGCGAGTACCGATTGACGGACTACGATTTTAAGCTACCGCGGTCGGTGAAGATTGACGAGCGGTTGAGTGGAAAGTACATCCACCAGCGGCGGGCTGTGGAGGCGTTTTTCCGGCGACGTATAGGTATCATCGTCGTGCCAACGCGTGGTGGTAAGACCTTTATTGCCGGCGAGTGCATACGTATCTTCTTGAAGACCGAAGCCGTATCACACAAGGTCCTTTTCTTGGTGGATAGTAAAACCCTATTCCAGCAGGCCATAGATGATTTTACACGCTATTTTGAACCCTACGGCGGAATCGATATTGGCGAGATACGTGCCGGACGTGTTGATACCGAAAAGCGCGTAACCGTTGGGATGATACAAACTATACAATCGACGCTCTCCAAACGCTGTACCGAAACCGGAAAGAAGAACAAACTCAAGAACTTTTTGAAGAGCCTGCGGTTCTTGATTGTGGATGAGATTCACGATAACGCTTCGGCTCCTAAGTTGAGGATATACAAAAGTTGCAAGCACCTCACGCACCAGCTAAGTCTTTCGGCTACGCCGTATCGCGCAGAAGCGTTCGTGGAGAACTTGCATCTTAAAGCCTGGAGTGGCGATGTGGTATATCGTATCAAGGAAGAAACGCTGCGTGAACGCGGCGTATTGACCGAGTACAAGGTATTTCTACTGGCCTTAGAGCAGGATGCCCGCGCTATCAGCGCCGCTACCTACATGGCATATCAAAAGGCGTTGATATTCAACTCTCAGATTCGTGACGCTATCGTCGTTAAAGTCATCGAGATGTGCCGCGACCGCGGGTTTAAGACGCTGGTGATGTTTCAATCCGTGGACCACGGCCGTCATATCAGTGAACTCACCAGGTGTACTTTTATCCATGGCGATACCGATAACGAGGAGCGAGAACGCGTCAAAAACGAGTTTTTGGAACGTACCGACGGCGGTGTACTTATGGCGTCTAATATCTTCAAGAAAGGTGTTACGCTACCGGAGGTTGAAATACTTTTCAACGTCGATGGAGGTCTTGAAAACGCCAATACCATCCAGCGCAAAGGGCGTGTTCTTGGTGCTACGGAAGCTAAGACGCGTTCGGCCGTCATTGACTTTATAGACATTGATGACGCCTATTTCTCGGAACACTCATCGACACGGTTAAATACCTACGTTAAGGCCGTTGGCGAGGATGGTATTGGAATACTGGACACGGCGGTTGATAACTGGTTAAATACTCTTGAACGATGGCTGACGATTTGGTTATCCGTAAACCTGCACTCTACCGATACGCCGTGAGGCTGTTGGTGGACGTGTTGTACCAGATGGGGTGCGATATGCGTCAGACATTCCGCGTGAACGATACCGACATCCACGCGTGGAATCACTTCATAGAACGTTACACCTCTGCTACCGAGGACTTCACCCGGCGTTTCATTCTGTTTCAATTACAATGTCGTTACGGCGAGCGTTCGGGCTTATCGCGCAAGACGCTAAGTCGTACACGATTGACGTGGCTGGTCAGTAAGGCGGCCATAAAATCGTGGGAAAAGGTCTATCCGACGTCGGCCGCGCGTTTTGTGGCTAAGGGGCTGAAAAGCCGGTTTGACGTCTCTACGCTCAAGAGCGAGACCGAGTTACCAGCGTTATTAGTTAGGCTTATAGACCGCGAAGAAAAAGCCAAGGCGGCGTTTTATGGCGCTAATAAGGGGTTTGCGTGGTGTATCGTGAATACGACGCTATACCACCACCGGAGCCCTTGGTGTGCGACGTGTAAGTTCAAGGAACAGTGTAAGAAATTACTGGGTAAGAACTACCCGCTTGTGTACAAAATACGAGGATATGCTTAAAGATAGACTATCGTCCAACCTAATTACCGAACTGCTCTCGGCGGCTATCCGTAAGCGTTCGGTGTTCGATATACTGAACCAATATCTGCGCTTTTCGTACCTCCAGGTTGAGGCTGAAAAGAAAGTGTGGAAAAAGATGACTGAACGCTATTCCAAAACCGGGCGTGTACCGACCATCGGCCAGTTACAACAGGCCTTTCTGGACGACGAGGGGGCGTTGGAATTAATCGAGAATATACGCGACGTCGATGTTACGGACGAAGACGTTCCGTCGTTGATAGCGTCGCTGGAAGCGTACATTCGCCAGATGAAATTCCTCGACGCTAACGACCGTATCGCCGATTCCTACAACATGGGCGATAAGGAAAAGGCATATAATATCCTCATCAAGGCAGCCGAGGAAATATCGCATTTCACCATCCAGGACGCCAAGTACGACCGCGTGTTCAGCGACTTCAACCGTCGTCAGCTGGAACGGCGGAGCACCGCCTGGAATTACCGCTTCAAAATCCCTACCTGCATTGACGAACTGGATTACAAGTTGGGCGGTTCTAACGGCGGCCCTGAAACAGGCGAGGCGTGGTTGTGGATGGGTATATCGGGTGCAGGTAAATCACAAGCGCTGGTTCACCTGGGTATCGCAGCTTCACGACAGGGGTATCGCGTGGTTCATTTCCAGCTGGAGGGTACGCGTGAACAAGCCATGGCCCGTTACGATTCGGCGTGGTTAGGCGGTATCTATCAGGATGTAAAGGTTGGTAATATTTCCGACACTAAACTGAAGATGGCGCAACGCGTCGTGGCCAAGTTAGGTAAAACCGACATTATCGTCGTGGCGGTTGAAAGTTTCGGTGGCATGACCGTTACCCAGATGCGTCAAGAACTCCAAGACATAGAACGGGCCTACGGCAAGGTGGACATGATACTTTGGGACTACCTCGAATTGGCCGAGTTAGGCGACGGTCATAGCTATTCGATGAACGAGGAGCGCTTCCGCCAGATGAAATTGGCTCAGCAGGCCAAGATGCTGGCGATGGAGTTCAACGCCGTGGTTCACGTTGCTACCCAGGCTAACGGTATTCCGCCCGAACTCCTCAACGACCCCGACTTCGTCATCACGCGTTACAACCTGGCGGAGGCTAAAGGTAAGGTGAACCCGATGGACGGTTTCGTGACGATGAATTTCACGTCCGACGAGCGTAAGGAAGAAATCATGCGTTTGTATCTCGATAAGGCTCGTGAACACAAGGCCGGGGATATTATCCGTATTTGTAACAACATGACCTACTCGCGTTTCTACGACCGTAAGCGAACGCTGGAAATGCCGTGGGAGGATATCGTCGAAGAGCAGCACGCTACAAAAACGAAACGCGGGCGGCGTAATACGTCGGTGGACGATGACGAATAATCCTTACTGAAGAATGAACAATATTTATGTCAAGAAGAGTAGGTAATATTGATTGGCGTGAGGTCTTGATGAATCCAGTTTTTGGAAAGCGAGACCAAATAATATGTGATTGCCTGTTTTGCGGGAAATCAAAACATATGTACGTCAATAAGAATACAGGCGCCTGGGATTGTAAAAAATGTGGCAATAGTGGTGGAATATATAAATTACTTGCAGCTGTTGATAAGTTGTACCTGTTAGAGGGAGCCACTATCGAGGAACGCGAGGTAATATCCAAAATCCGAGATTTGACGACGTCTGCCGCTGAAGACGTAAAACTGGAGCCACTTCCGCCGCGGAAGATGCCTGTGGGCTACAAAGTGTGTTTGCACGACACTTATCTCGAACGCGACCGCGGTCTTACTCCAGCCGTTATAAAGCGATACGCCATTGGCCGTACTAAGTTGGTACGGCGGTACGCCGATTATATACTCATTCCGGTAACTACCGATGGCGTCATTACGGCTTTCCAGGGCCGTTACGCTTCAAAGAAAGTACCGCCCGACGTCCTGCGCTGGCGTAACGATACCGGGGCCGACTTCGCCAAGATGCTGTATGGCTACGACGATATAAAGGTGCCCGGCGCGACGGTGATATTGGTTGAGGGCGTATTCGATAAAATAGCTGTGGACCGTCGGTTACGATTGGACGAGTGTGACGACGTCAAGTGCTGTGCTACGTTCGGCAAGAAAATAAGCGACTACCAACGCGCTATGCTCCAGAAAAAGGGCGTCCGCGCGGTGGTGTTGCTTTACGATTTTGACGCCATAAAAGAGATTAAAAAGTACGCGTTCGAATTGGACAAGTACTTTTCAACAAATATAGTTTTCACGACCAAGAAAGATATTGACGAGTGTAACGAAGCCGAGACGCTGGAGGTCTTTGAGCGTTTACAGCGTCCGCGCGATTTTGCTTGGAACATAATAGGAAAACTAAAAAGGTAAGCCATGAATAATGCACGGAGCCTGTCGGTAGCGGAGTATTTCCACGTCATACAGCGTGAATATCTGATGGCCGAATTCAGGCGAAAAATATATTTCTCCCCCAAGGACAAGCGATATTTCTCACGCGTGATGGAATTCAAGCGCGAGAAGATACACGATATTGCTAACCGTAATAAGTTGACGTCTATCTTCACTTCGCCTGAAAAGATGCGTGACGTAAAGGCCGAACTGTTCGACCCGCTGAACCGCCCGATGTTCGCCATGAGCCCGAAGGACTGGGTGAATTATTATTCGGTCAACAGCGATTTTTCCTACCGGGGTGAGGTATGGAAACTTGATGCCGTAAAGGGCGACTATATAACGCTATACAACGAACGCAGTCAGGTCTATGCCGACAACGTACCTAAGTCGGAAGTGATACGTGTGTTGTAAAAAATTTTGAAAATTTCTTGTAAAGTTCTTTGTGTATTGGAAATTTTAACCTACCTTCGTGCTGTGGATGTATGTAAAACGTCCACAATCGTAAAACCTAATTGGCATGAAAGCGTCGGAAAAAGCCTACAAAGAATTAGAGTTCTTGGCCGTTAAGTACGCCAACAAACTCTACTCCTATGAGGAATTGTCGTTGGAACGCGACGATTTATTACAAGAGTTTCGTCTCAAAATCTTCACCTCCATAAAGGCGTATGGACGCCGTTGGTTGGCGTATCGACGCGGTACGGCCGCACGGCCTGTTCCGTTGCGGTACTACGTTGAGTGTGCTTGCTCAAATAAGTGTACCGACCTAATGCGTGCCATCCGCAAGGAAAATCACAAACTGCGTATCGACCAGACGGCCTACGATTGCGGCATAGAGGACATCGTCCAAACCGAGCCGGAATTGAACCGCTTTGTAATAAACGGCGTTGATGTCTTGGCCAATCTTACAGGCATGAAGCGCGTTATATTTTCTCTCCACATACGAGGGCGCAGTAGGGGTATGATGGCGCGTATGCTCCGCACGCCGCGGGCCGCAGCCGAGGGGTACGACCCTAATATGCTGTTCAGCGACGCTTGTGCTCTTGTTGACCAAATTATCACCGAACAACAGGCCTACTTGTTGGCCAATCACAAGTCAGCGTTATATTATACGCCAACGCGATATGATTATTACCGATTAAATGACGAATAAATCAAAATTGTTTCACTAAAACGTACAAAAATCATGGCAACTAAAATTTCAAAAGTGAACGCCGAACGGCTGAAGAAACTCGGTATCACCGCCAAGACCGAGGAAGAGGCAAAGAAAATCCTCATCGAGCGTCTGGAGCGGGCCGGAATTCCCGGCATGGACGAGGAGACGATTGACAACCTGATTGACATCGTCGGTTCGTTCGCCGAATTGGAGAGTGATTCTGAGGAAGACGCCGCTCCGGCCGAACCTACGCCCGCCGAGCAGCAGGCCGACGAGCTGGCTAAGGAAGCCGCCGAGGAAGAGGAAGCTGCTCAGGAGGCTGAAGACGCCGCTCCGGCCGAACCGGAAGCAGAGCCCGAGCCCGAGGAATCCAAGCCGGAGCCCAAGGCTAAGAAACCCGCCGCCAAGAAAGAGGCCAAGCCCAAGAAAGCTAAGGCTGTCAAGAAGCCCTCGAAGCGTGACGAAAAGGGTATTCGCCTGAAGCCTCAGACCAACCCCGAGCATCTCGACCTGCTCCGCAAGGAACTGAGTAAGTTCTTCCCCGAAAAGGAGTTCCAGTACGTCGCCGTGTCGCAGGGTATCTCCATCAAGTTCGGCGGCGCCAACTCGCATCCGGTGGCTATCATGTTCGAGAACGTGTACTCGAAAGACGGCCAGTTCGCTACGACCAACGTCGTCCTGAATACGTTCCGCAGTCAGGCTTCGCAGGACAAACTGGCCGAGGATGGTCTTGACTTCGTCATGACGTGGAACAACCTGCCCTGGCTCAAGGGTATCGCCTGGAACGACGCGATGGAGGTTGTAAAGACCTACCTCGACGATATCAAGTCGGCCGTTTCTACCGCCGATACGCGTCTGGGTAAGAACCGTGAGAAGATGGAGGCCGACCTGAAGGCAACCGGCAAGAAAGCCGCCGCTCCGGCTGCTAAGAAAGCCGCCCCCAAGGCTGAAGCCAAGGGTGCTCCTGCCGAGGACCCTAAAGCCAAGGCCCGTGCCGCACTCATGAAAGCGGCCGCCGCTAAGAAAGCTAAAGCCGCCAAGAAATAAACCCGGAAGAGAGGATACGATAGGTTACTAAATTACCCGCCCCGGTCGTCATGGCCGGGGTTTTTCGTCCACCCGTCTTCAACGTTATTTACCCCAGATAAAACCGTATTAAGGATATGAAGCAAGAATCAATTTCCAAGGCCGAAACGGGCATTAGCCGTTTTGAGTTTGACTATCGGCGGCGTGTGGTATTTACCGACCCGCGCGGTTCGTTCGCCGAGGTGTATCCGTATATCAACCGCACGATGATGACGACGCTCCCGCTTCAGGATTCTCGTGCTGGTAAGGTACGCGAACTGCTCGACGTCAAGACCATCATCAACAACCCGTATCGCCGCTGTGTAGGCGGTTACGCCCGCAACATCAACGTCTTCTTCCTGCTGGCTGAAGCTATGTGGATAGTTACGGGCCGCAAGGACGTCGAGTTCCTGAAAATCTTCAACGGTAAGATGGTCGATTTTTCCGATAATGGCGTTACGTTCCACGCCCCCTACGGCTGGCGTTTGCGTCATTGGGGTATTTCGTCCGAGGGCGAGTCGATGGACCCGGGCCTGGACCAGGTAAAGGAAGCCATTCGCCTGCTGAGCGCTGACCCGGAAACGCGCCAGGTGGTGATGTCGATTTGGAATCCTAAGTTTGACCTCGGCGTGAAATCGAAGGACTTGCCGTGTAACGACATGGTGATGCTGAAAATCCGCGACGGGAAACTCGTTACCACGGTACAGAACCGTTCGAACGACCTCCACTGGGGCTTACCCACGAACATCTTCCAGTTCTCGTTCCTGACGGAGGTAATGTCCCTCTGCTTGGGGGTAGAGTTAGGCGTTCAGACTCACAATTCGCAGTCGCTCCATATCTACGAATGGAATAATATCGCCGAGCAGATGAGCGAACTTTTCGCGTCCAATAATACGCGCCGCAGTTTGTACTGCGAGGGAGCGATGTCGTACATGATGGACTTTAAGTTCGAATCGGAGGTTCCGGTAAACCGCTTGTGTGAAATAACGGCCTTTATGGAAGAGATGATAAATCGCTTGGCGATGCGGCACGCAAAAGGCGATATCTTGGAAGATGAGGCCGGGTTCGAGAACTACGTGTTTGAGAAATCGACCTATTTCTGGGTAGTTTACCAGCTGTTGAAGGCGTATGTCTTCTACAAGCGCAATATTGGCGCCTACACGGATGACCGCGATACGTTGCTGAAGTCGTGCTATGCGCTGGTGGACCGTATTGCAGGGGCCGTATCCGTTGAAGAAAAGTGGGACTACCTGATGCTGGCTCGCAATTTCTTCGCGGCAAGGTTATCTAACGCAGAAACCTGTAAACTCCTGTAATATGACTGACTCGCTACGTCGGTGGGCGGAAGATAACTATCTGGCTATCGAAGAAAAGCGCGACGACGAATTGAACATAATCGCTATTGAGGGCGTGGGGGACTTCTTGTACCTCCACCCCGACGATAGCGGAAAGATAATCGACGAACGGTTCTCGTTCGCGGTAACGGCTGACGAATTCGACGCGCTGTACGATGGCGCGGTGAAATACATCCTCTTCGAGTTTGGCGGCAAGTTCTACTACTCGAATATCAAAAAGGACCACCTGCGGTTAGATAAAACCGTGGTTTTCCGTCCCGAATTCCGCGACTTCAAGTATCTCGGCACCAGTACGGCTGAAGAATTGGTTCCGTTCGTTCACCTGGGGGTTCATAGCGAATACGAGTTCTTGAACGGTTCGTCCAACTGCGAAGAATGGGCTGCTAAGGCCAAATTCAACCGTATGACGGCTCTTGGTATTTGTGACCGTAATACGCTGGCCGGCACGCTCGCCTTTCAGACCGCTTGCTTAGACAAGGGGTTGAAACCTATCATCGGCGAAACCGTTACCGTGGCTTGTAACTACGACCCGGCGGCTGACGTTCAGGAAACCTTTTCGCTGAAACTCTACGCCATGAATACCCAGGGATGGCGAAACCTGCTGCTGGTTAATAAGGCTATCAACGTCGATTATCAAGGATTCATACCCGCGGAAGAACTCTACAAGTTAGGCCGCGGGTTGGTGTGTGTAATACCGCCCGACAGCGAATTGAACTATTTCAAGGGGGACGTCGAGCGTTGCAAGCGGTTATTGACGGCCTATCATGCCGCGTTCGACCGTGTGTACTACCAGATTGATACGGTGGAGTACGCGTCCGAAACCCTATTCCGCGACCACTTGGAAAGTATTGATACATACGTATGCCGCTGTCGTAAGATTAAACTCTACCGACAGACGCCGCCGCTCGTTATAAACGACTCGTATTACCTCGACGCCGAAGAGGCTCCCCTGAAGTCGCTTCTGAACAAGGTAGCAGGCGTGGTCAATGCCGAAAGTGCGACCCAGTATTTCAAAAACTCAAAAGAGACGATTCTGGCGTATGAAGAGTGGATGGACGCAGCCGCGCCCCTTTACGAAAAGATAATTGATGGCATGGCTAATTCCACGACGTTGACGGAGAGTATTGACTTTAAGATACCCACCGGAATACGTCACCTGCCGAAATACGAGTTTGTTAAAACTACGGTTGAAGACGCCTTTTTCGAGAAACTGGAAGCGGGCGTACAGGAGCGGCTGGTAGGTAAGGTTGATAACCTCGATCAGTATCTGGCGGAGTTGGAAAAGGAATGTGCCATCATCGTACCGAACGGGCTGTGTGATTACTTTATGATACTTTGGGACATCATGAACTGGTGTCGCGAGCAGGGCATCATGACTGGGTCAGGCCGTGGCTCGGTTTGCGGTTCGTTGATTGCGTATTGCCTGTACATCACGGACGTGGACCCGTTGAAATACAATCTCATGTTTGAGCGATTTTTGAACCAATCCCGCGTTACCGTTCCTAAGTATTGGGATTTGGAAATAGAGGGATATGGTAAATTTAGATTACCTGAAAATGTCAAGATTCCTCTTCGAAACGGTAAAGAAATAGACATAGACTGTGATTTATCAAATATAGACCTGGACATAGATATTGATAAATTACGGACTTTATGCAAGGTATAATTTACAAAACTACGAACCTCGTTAACGGTAAGATTTACATCGGCCAACACCACTGCAAAACAGACGAGTTTGATGGGTATTTGGGTAGCGGCGTATACTTGACGAATGCTGTTAGGTATTACGGCCCTGAGAATTTCAAACGTGAAACGCTCCGCGTGTGTGATACCCAGCTACAACTCGACGCTTGGGAGATGCTTTACATCAAGAAGCTACGTTCTACTGAAAATGGTATAGGATATAACATCCTACCGGGTACGGCTAACCAGTTTGGAAGCGGTTCGCCGATGTTGATTCCAGAGGTCGCTGTTAAGGTTTCAAGGTCGCTTAAAAAGACGTTCAAGAATCGTCCAGAGTTAATGAAGCGAATTCACCAAAAACGCCAAATTACTTTGGACAATACTGACTACAAGGAAAGAATTTCGAAGTCCTTGAAAGGCAGATATGTAGGCGAAAAGAATCCAAACTACGGCAACCGATGGACAGCCGAACAAAAAGCGAACTTGTCGGCTAAAATGAGAGGTCGTTATAATGGTGAAAATAACCCTAACTGGAATAACCGTTGGCCCGAGGAACGGCGCAGGGATTTTGGTAAGAAAATACGCGATAGATACGAGCACGGGTACACGAATCCCATGCAAGGCAAAGTTAGGATAACTAACGGCGAAATAAACACTACTATCCCAAAGGGCGCTCCGCTCCCTGATGGATTTTGGTATGGCATGAAACCAAGAAAGAAATGAAAATTCTAAAGATAGAAAAGGTTGAAATTGCCCGTCAGGACAGCATGCCGGACGTGGATTGCGACTTCCCGGTGGCGTTCCGTGATACGGTCAAGGAATACATGGCTCGCCGTTACGGCGTCAATCACGTATGCTCCGTTGGTACGTACACCCGCATGAAACTCAAGACATGTTTGAAGGATTTCGGCAAGGTCATGGGCGTACCGTTCGCGGTGATGAATAAACTCACCAAGGATATCGACGACCAAATCGAGTACACATGGGGCGACTTGTTTAACTACGCAGCTACGTCGCGTGAATTGTTCCGTTTTGTGCAGGATCATCCCGAGTTGGTCCATATGACGAAATACGCCCTTACGCAGTGCAAAACGTCGTCAATTCACCCCTCAGCGGTTATTATCGTACCGCAGGAGGACGAGGATGGAAACCCGATCGATTTGTTCGGGTGGATGCCTATGAAGAAGATGGGCGACGTGCTTGTATCAGAGTGGGAGGGAAAGTATGTTGACAAGTCCGGCTTCCTGAAGGAAGATATTCTGGGGCTTAACCAGCTGGATAAGTTCTCATCTATCATCAAACTTATCGCCAAGAACCGCAAGGAGCAAATCGACGTCAACACCATTCCGTTCGGCGACGAGGAGGTATTCCGGTATTTCCAGCGCGGGTGGTGTGAGGATGTGTTCCAATTTGGTGCTATGGGGTTGATGAATTACTGCCGCGAGGCCAAACCGCATAGCCTGGACGACCTTATCGCTATGACGGCGTTGTTTCGGCCGGGTCCTATGGATGTAAAGGCGCACGAAACGTTCGTTGAAATTAAGAACGGCGCCAGGAAGCCTAAGTTCGACCCCGGCATGGAGGAAATCACGCGCGATACCTATTCGCTCTATACCTACCAGGAGCAGATAATGAAAGCGATGGTTGTCGGAGGATTAACCCCCGTTGAGTCAGATGAATGTCGTACTTACATCAAGAAGAAAAACCACGAAGCGCTGGCCCAGTTTAAGGGAAAGTTCGTAAATGGATATTCGGCGTTGATAGAATCACGAGGCGTTGAATCTAAACGCGCCGCGGCCCAGGCTTCTGAGGTTTGGGACAAGATGCTGGCGTTCGCTTCGTATGGCTTCAATAAGTCGCACGCCGTGGCCTATACCATGATGTCGTACTGGTCGCAGTGGTTTAAGGTCAACTACCCACTGGAGTTCTGGACGACGTCGCTTCAGTATGCCTCGAAGGAATCCGATATCCCGTATCGCTTGGTGGAGATGAAGAAAACCGGAGCCGAAATTGAGGTCCGTCCGCCGGATATCAATTTCTCGGGTGAAACCTTTACGTGCGACCCCAAGACGAACCGTATCTTCTTTTCGCTGGGTAAGGTCAAGGGAGTAGGCGAGCGGGCGTTAATGCTATTGAAAGCCATGAAAGACGAGCACGGCGAAGTGTTCTCGTTTGAGGACTTCATAACCTCCGCCCCGAAAGGCATAAACCGTACCGTGGTGCTGCGCCTTATTATGGCTGGAGCGTTCGACCTGGTAGAAGATATCCGGAACCCGCGTCAGCGTCTGGACATCGTCAAGCAGTATCTCGAACGCCGCGGCGAACCGCTTTCCGACGAATTCACTTCGCCTGATGCTCACACTAACGCCTGGTGGGTCTTCAAACAGCGTGAATTAACCGGGTATGGCGAGGTAGACTACGAACGTATGATGAACGAATACGGACTCGGAAAACGAATGGTCCGGCTGTACGTTACTGCCGCCGAGTTTGAGCGCAAACACGAAGGTGACGAGGTTTGCATCGTTGGCCGTGTGAATAACGTATTCGAACGCCAAACCAAGGGTGGCGATTCTTACGGAGTACTGCAAGTGGAGGTCAACGACCTCATCATCCAGATTACGTTGTGGCCCGACTTTTGGCTTCATCAGCCGGAAAACGAAGCTACGCTGTTGAACCGTATTGTGGCCGTTTCAGGGCGTGTGAATTATTTCGCTGGAAAGAAGACCGTACAGTCTTCACAATCTACAAGGTTAGAAATACTACAATAGTAAAACAAAATCGTATGGAAAACAAAGGGGATTTAGTAAAGCTATTCAACCGCGATTATTTGGCGCGGTTGGATAACATCAAGCAGTGGTTGGAGTACGACCGCCACCAGCAGGAAAGCGTTTCACAACATTCATACAAGGTATCAGTCTTCACGATGTGCCTGCTGGACTATCTCTGGCCCGGAGGGGGCGATAATAATACGGTGGCCGCGTTTAAGTATCAGACGCTGAAGATGGCGCTGATGCACGACTTCGACGAGGCTATTCTGCGTCGTGATATTACCCACGAACTGAAATACAACGCCTACAACGGGTCGGAACTGCGTAACGTTTTGGACGAGTTTGTCGCTCACCAGGTAGCGGACGAATTTGGCGACGATTCAGTAGTCTCCAAAACGCTTTCTAAGGATGCGCCGTATTACGACGTTGCTCACGCGATTGTAAAGGTTGCTGATTGGATGGCGTTGCTGTATTTCCTGAAGCGCGAACTGGCTATGGGGAACCGCTCGTGGCCCTTGAATTTGCTGCCGTACTGTAAGGAAAACTACCGTAAGGCGGTTTCAACGTTACAAAGTACGTGTGTATCGGCGGATATTTGTGAGCAAGAACGCCTGATGTACGTATGGGTGGGAGCCATTAATGACTTACAAAACGATATTATTTAACATGGACAAGAAGACTCAAGACTCATTGATTGCGCAGGTGTCTTACGACATCGAGCGTATCTGCCAATCTGAACCTGAAGCCGCCCAGGCTCTGGCGATGACTATCAACCACATCGCCGGGACGTACTCCGATAAGTACGCCGACGGCGAAAAGGTTATCGACACCAAGAAGATGTTGTACGGTATGGACCACGGTGCGGCCATCAACATCTACCAGGTAACGCGCTATCTTCAGCGGTACATCACCGTGGGTCACAACAAGAGCCGTCTGATTCGCGACTTGGAAAAAGCCGTTCACTACCTCATTATCGAAATCACGCGTCGTGTACGTTCGGGCGACGTAAGCCAACAAGAACCTAAAGAATGAAACGGAAACTGCTGATTGGAAAGAACGTCTACGAAATCGAATTTCAGGAATTCGAGGACGAAATCGACGTTGACGAATTGATGACCATCCACTACGAAAATCTGGTTGGTGAAATTATCACTTTCCCGGTTGTCGTAAACCGTCTCGGCCTGCTGCTGGCCGATGCCGAGCGAGCGCTGGCTGAAACGAAACTCAACTGCGAGATTATGGAAGCCAAGGTTCGCGAGGAGATACGCACCGCCCTCAACGACGAAGAGGACCGCAAGAAACCGGCAACCGTCGATGAGGTAAACACGGCCGTCTATCAGAGCCCGGTTTATAAGGCCAATAAACTCAAACTGTTTGAGGCCCAAAAGACGCGTGATTATGTCGCTTCGCTTCTGTTTTCCGCCAAGGATAAGTCGTCGAAACTGGATAAATTATCGTTGTCGATACCAGCAGGCGATATCGAGGAGCACCTCCTCCAGAGTAAGGCGAATTCGGTTATGAAAGTACGCAAACGCCGCAAACTGATTCCTGACGAAGACGACAGTTAACAACGTTTATATTAACACCTTAACAAAATCAAAGTATTATGGCAAATGATTTGCGGAGTAAGCTGAAAGCAACTCCCATCAAAAAACTCAAGGCTCGCATCGACGAAGACAACTCGATGCTGAACAACGGCAACGCCGAGTTCCTGTCGCTTGAGGACGGTAAACTGATGAAGATTCGTATCTTCCCGGCCCATCCCGACCACGACAATTTCTACGTACCCCGGAAATGCTACTGGCTGCCGTTTACTACGGATTCCGGCGACGAGCGCCGCGGTACGGTACTGGATTCGATTTTCCACGGCAAGACCGCTATGGACATCGTCCAGGAATATGTCGCCTATGTGAAGACCCACGGGTCGGAGAATGCCGTGGCCGCCGTTACGGCCCAGCGTGATGGCCTGCTGCCGTCGCTTTCGTGGCTGTGCTACGCCGCTGAGGTCAAGGAGGACGATATGGACCCCAAACTGTGGGAGTTCAAGAAGACCGTTCGCGACGCCATGAACCGTCTGGCCATCACCGAGGAGGAAGACGAACCCATCGAGACCGACCCGTTCACCGACCCGGACGAGGGCCTGCCGCTGTTCGTCAAGTACATCAAGAACCCGAACAAGAAAAAGGGCGAGAACTACTACGACGTGTCGCTCGGCAAGAAGCCCAAGGCATGCCCCCTCACGGACGAGGCCATCGAGAAATTCATGAAACTGAAGCCCATCGAGGAGGTCGCCGGAACGTACACGCTGGAAATGTTCGAACGCGCCTTGGAGGGTCTCCAGAATTTCGACGAGCAGCACGGTATCGACATCTTCGGCGACGACGAGTGGATGGAGATTGTGGAGAAAGTACGCGCCCAGTACAGCGACTCCGACGACGAACCCAAGAAGAAAGTCACCAAGAAAGCCGCCAAGCGTCGTGACGATGACGACGAGGATGACGTTCCGCCCGTTCGTACGAAGAAGAACCGCCCCGGTGTCCGCATCCCCGAGCCTGAGGAGCCGGAAGAGGAGCCGGACAACGAGCCTGAACCTGAACCGGAGCCCGAGGCGGAGGGTGCTGATGACGGTCTCGACGATATGGACCGCGCTGAACTCAAGGCGTTCATCCGCGACAACGACCTCGGCGAAACGGTAAAGGTTTACAAGTCCACGACCGACGACCAGATTCGCGAGAAGATTCGCGAGGCCCTGGGGCTGAACGGCGGTGACGAAGAGGAAGAAGAGGCCCCCGCTCCGGAACCTGAACCGGAAGAGGAGGACGAGGCCCCGGAACCCTCCAGCGCAGCCCGCTCGCTGGCGTCGATTCGCGCTAAACTCGGTAAGAAATAACCCCCGTGATACTTTTCCCGCGGCTGGCTGGCTTTCGTGGTTGGCCAGCCGTTTTTAACTATCTACAATTATGTCGAAAATTTCAAGCGTTTTGAATAAACTTACGGCCCAGTTCAACTCCGAAGACGTTATCACGTTCAAGAAGAAAGACGGTTTTTCGGAGATTAAATCGTGGGCCTATACCGGTAGTCCCGAACTGGACTGGAACCTGCGCACGTTCGGTTTACCGACGGGTATCATCGAGATTGCGGGTCGCAGCCGCAGTGGTAAGACTACCGAGGGTCTGGAGGCCATGAAATACTTTCTGGCCGAGAATCCCGATACCGGGTTGGCGTGTATCCTTTCGTCGGAAAACCGCGACAACAAGGACTACGCCATCCAGCTGGGCGTGGACATTTCTCGCGTGGCTATCATCAAAATTCACTACGTCGAGCAGATGTTCGTGCGCGTTAGTAAGTTCGTAAAGGACGCTCACGCGCTGTTCGCCGAGGCGGGTATCAAAGAAAAGCCGCGATTCTTCTTCCTTTGGGATTCACTTGGTGCTACGCTTTCCAAGGCCGAGTATGACGCCCTCCGCGCTAACGTCGATAACATGAATAAAGCCGCATCAAAAGGCGAAGAACTCGAAAAGTTACAAGAGCCCAAGATGATGGCGTTTGCTAAATCGGCCAAGATGTTCGCCAAGGGCCTGGTCGGGCTTTGCTACACCAACGTGATCCATTTCGTGATGCTCAACCACCAGTACGAACAAAACGTTATGGGTGTTACGTCGCGCAAAAGTACTGGTGGAGAATGGGTGGAGTTACTCCCCTGCCTACGTCTTCAAATGCGTGTGACAGAAATGAAGAAGATCGACGACGTGGAGGTGGCTCAAATTTCAGAGGTTAAGGTTATCAAGAACGACTTCGGTTCGCGCCAAAAGACGTACATCCGCATTCTGCTTGGGTACGGCATTATCCTTTCCGAGGAAGACATCGAGTACGGCGTTGAACGTGGTATTATCCAGAAGCCGTCCAAAACCGTGTACTCGGCCTTGAATGGTAAACTGCGTTGGAAATCGGACCGCGAACTCTACCAGCTGTACTATGACCAGAACCCGCTCATTTCGGCACTGGAAAAGGTTATCGTGGCTTCTCGTCACAAGGACCTCCGTGAGTGGCGAAGCAAGATGGCGGAGGAGGCAGAAGTCGTTTCCGACAATTAGCCAACGTTTATCTCGGTAAACTTTACAAAATGAAACGGAAATCGAACAAAAGTCCCGTGGCCATCTTAGGTTTCGACCCTCACTTGTCGAAAGACAACGTGACGGTGGTACGGGATTTATTCAACCAGACGTTTGCGCTGGCTGAAGAAATAGGTTGTAAGATTGTGATTCTGGGCGGTGACGTATTCACGTCCCGCTCGGCACAACCTTTGGAAGTCCTCGACGCTTGGCGTGAAATTACCGAAGACGCTGAAGCGCGTGGACTGGAAATCGCGGTTATTCCCGGCAATCACGATAAGACTGACCCGAACTCCGACCGCAGCTACCTCAGTGTGTGTCCGGGAGCAGCTACGGTTGTAAGCCAAGCGTCGGAGTTTGTGTGGAATGGGGTGTCGTTCGTGTTGATACCCTACTATGGCGACGCCAAGTGGTTAGAGGAGAAACTGGCCGTCGATAACGGTTTGGAACGTGAAACGTTTGACGGGCCGCGGTTCATGATAACACACGTGGCTGTGGAGGGCGTTCGTAATAACGACGGTACGCAGGTTGAAAGTGACATCCGCCCGGATATGTTCCGTAACTACGACGCGGTGTTCGTGGGTCACTACCACAACGCCTCGGACGTGGGCGAAAAGGTCCACTATCTGGGTTCAATGTGCCAGAACAACTTTGGCGAAACGCCCGACGACAAGGGTGTGACCATCGTGTATGACGACGGCACGTGGGAGCACCGCCCGTTACGCTTTCCGCGGTATGTCCGTGAAACTGTCTCAGCGACCGATACAGCGACTTTACGTAATCTCATGGATAAGTACTCCGGTGAAGATTATGACCGCGTCAGAATCGTCGTAACGGGTTCTAAAGCCGATTGCGAAAAACTCAACGCCTCGGAGTTCTCGGCTGCGGGTATCGAAATCAAGTTTCAAGCCGATGAAACCGCCGCTGCTATGGCTACGGCGGCCGACCCTGAGAAGATTGTAACGTTCCGTAAATCCACCATCGTTAAGAATTTCATGGAATTCTGCAAGGAACGCGACATACGCGGCGAGCGTATGAAGGAGGGCCTGGCGATGCTTAAAGAACTGTGATATGTGGTATCCTGTAAAAATAGAATTTGGCGGCTTGTTCGCATTTCGTGACCGGGCCGAGGTAGTATTCAAGCGCGGCGAATGTACGGTGATATTTGGCGATAACCAGACTGACCGCGGTTCGCTGAATAACGGCTCCGGTAAATCGACGCTATTCGAAGCGATATCGCTGGCGCTTACGGGTGACTTGTTACCGCGTGATACACCTATCACGCGCGATAAGGCCATCAACCGCTCCAGCGACGAAGCGTGGGTGACGATGCGGTTGGCTAACGACGTTCTTCACCAGACCATGGAGATTCGCCGTCGCTTTTATCGTAAGCGAAGCGCCAAGGCCACGCTCTTCGAAAACGACCGTGAGAACACCCAGCTGACGTCCGTGGCCGAGGTCGATAAACGGGTATTGGAGTTGCTGGGGCTGAGCCGTGAGGACCTCCTCCGCTACTACATTATCAGTCAGGATCGTCAGTACAACTTTCTGACCGCACCCGATACTACCAAAAAGGAGATTCTGAACCGTATCACCAACGCCGATATGCTCCAGCCCGTTTTGGATGCTATCAAGGCCGACCACAAGGCCGCTGACGACCGCGTGGCTGAATACGATACGCAGGTTCTGATGTTGGAAACGAGGCTTGAAACCCTCGAAGAAAACCTCAAGGAGTTGAAGGCTAACCACTCCGCCGAAGCTAACATCGAAGGGTTGATTGGCCTTTTGGAAGGCTATATTAACGACGCCGCGGCACTTGGGCTTCAGGCTCAGGCAATCCGCAATGAGTTTGAAACAGAAAAGACGAAGCGTACCGCGCTGGAACAACAGTTGGAAACTGCGCCTAACTTCGTGGACGATATCGCCGCAGCGGAAGGTAAGATCACCGCAGCCCAGAAGGAGCGCAAGAAGAACCGTCGCGCCAAGGAGGAATTGGCGTTGGCGCTGGAGGGAGCCATCGAATGTCCCAAATGTCACGAACGCTTCATACCCAACGCCGAGTTCGATCTCACACCGGACCAGATTCGTAAGATAATCACGCAACGCGAGGCTGATGACGTGAAGTTGGCTGCTGCCGTTAAGACGGCTGAAGAGGCGTTGGAAGCCTTGGAAGACAAGCAGCGCGACTACGATCAACTCCAGTCGGAATTGAGCCGTGTGAAACGTTCGATGGTGGCTATTCGTGAACGCGCTGACCGTTTGAAGCGCCAAATGGATGACGTCGAACGCCGGAAGAACGATCTCCAGAAACGTATTGAAGAAGCCCGGCGTGCTGCTGACGAAGACGCGTCGATAAAAACCGCTGAAGCCAAGATTAAGGCCACCAAGGCAGAACTCAAAACCGCCAAGGCTGAATTAGCCGACTTCCGGTATTTGGCCGAGTCGATGGCGTTCTGGGACTTCCACATGGGTAAGAACGGGTTCACTACGTATCTCGCTAACAAAGCAATTGACGCTTTGACAGGTAGCGCCAACCGATTCTTGGAGATAATGGACATGGATTTTCGCTTACATATTACTCCGTTTCAAACGCTTAAGAATGGCGATGCGCGTGATAAAATGGAAGTCTTCATATCTTCGGATGGAATATCTACTAACGGTTACGCAACGTACTCTGGCGGTGAGCGACAACGAGTAGGTATTGCGGCTCTTTTAGGAGTTCAGCGTTTGCTTAACATGAGTACCGATGGACGCGGCTTGGACATGTTGTTATTAGACGAAAGTCTGAGTGGGGTCGATTCACTGGGAACTATGTCTATCGTTAAAACGATGAAACGGCTTAAAACAACCATTTTACTTATCACTCAGAATATAGAAGACCCCTCTTTCTTTGATAGCGTTATTTGTGTTCGTAAAATAGACGGCGTTTCTACACTTGTCTAATAAGTCTACTAAACAATTATAACCGTACAAAACTGGTAACATGTACGGTATAATTTACAAAACTACGAACCTCGTCAACGGCAAGATTTACATCGGTCAACACGTTTGTGAATCTGACGAATTCGACGGGTATTTGGGAAGCGGAAGGAACTTGCTCTTAGCTGTTAGACATTACGGCCCTGAGAATTTCAAGCGTGAAACGCTCCGTATTTGCGACACACAACCTCAGTTGGATGCTTGGGAGATGCTTTACATCAAGAAGCTGCACTCGACTGAAAAGGGTATAGGATATAACATCCTTCCGGGTTCATCGAATATGTTTGGTCAAGTAAACCCGGCTAAAATTCCTGAGGTTAAGTGTAAAATGTCAATCGCCGCTAAACGGAGGTTATCTTCTCCAGCAGCGCGAGAAGCAATAAGGATTCGGATGACAGGAATTAAGCAATCAGAAGAGTCAAAAGCCAAGAAGTCCCAATCTCTTATCGGGAGAATTATCACTGCAGAACACCGCGAAAAGATATCGAAAGCGTTAAGAGGAAAGAAAAAGACTCAAGAGCACATAAACAAAGTTGCCGAGGCGTTGCGCGGTAAACATCACACCGAAGAATGGAAAAGAAGACATTCGGAAATTATGTCAGGGCGTGTACGAGGCGCAATGTCGGATGATACTAAACGCAAAATTTCTGAAGCTAACAAGAAATATTATAGTAAACATAAAAATGTGGTGTCGGAACGGATGAAGAAATACTATTCTATCCATCCACATCCGCTAACCGGAACGAAATTTGTATGGATTAATAATGGATTGAAAAATAAACGTTTACCAAAGGGAGTTCCCGTACCTGATGGGTGGTTCAAGGGTATGATTCGCACCAACGTTATTATCTTATAGTTTCAAATAAGATATAACGATGAAATCATCCGTAACAACCTACTACAAGGACCGATTGATAATCGGCATAGACCCCGGAGCCGCAGGCGGCATCGGAGTCTACTCCATCGACAAAGGTCGGTTGGTGGCGGCGGTAAAAATGCCCGAAACACCAACTGACCTTTTGGCGTTCTTAAAACTCCATTCACTGAACTCACGCTGTTTCCTGGAAAAGGTGGGAGGCATACCGGGTAACGGGGCCAACGCGATGTTCAATTTCGGCCGCGGCTACGGTCATTTGGAGATGGCGCTGTTGGCGTGTCGTATTCCGACCGAGACCGTAACACCCCAGAAATGGCAGAAGGAATTTCAACTCGGCGTTCGCGGTAAGATGACCAAGGCCGAGTGGAAGAACAAACTCAAAGCCAAGGCCCAGCAGCTGTTTCCGCAATTCAACGTAACTTTGGCCATTTGCGACGCGATGTTGATTGCGTTGTACGGTAGCCGCCAATAATACTGCCCTATGGAATTTGTGTGTAAAAACCCCGACTGTTCCCGCTATGAAAAGCGTGACTACTATTCTTCCGTGAGCGTGGTACTACGCAACGGCGAACCCTTCTGTAAGCAATCGCCGTGCCCGGCCTGCGGTCAGATACGCGAAGAGATCAAGAAGGAAACGCCCACCGACCTGAAAGGTGTGTATTTTGGACGCTTCCGGGCCATGTCCAAGGAGCAAAAACAGGAGTCGCTAAAACGGCGCTCGCACGAGCACTTCAAGAAGCAAATCGCTCCGGAACGTCGCGCCAAACTGGCAGCTGTTCGCGCCGAAGCCAAGTCGATGTTGAAAAAGTAGCGTGTTATGCGAAGAACGGTCGAGGGTCAAATGTTTCGCCAGCTATTCAAATACCGAATCGGGCTGGTGAATAAGTACATTCTAATCATCCGCCACTGTGACGACCCGCGCCGCGTGGCTGCGTATCGCAACTTGGTGTTCCGGATGATGGGGCATATCGTACTGAAGAATATCACCAACTACATCAACCTGCTCAACGGCTCAAACGCGCCTGAAATACCGTCGCGCGATGAAGCCATTGCCGATTGCTACGCGATGTTTGATAAATGCTTGGAGAAATTCACTATCCTTCCGGGAGCGAACTTCTACTTCTACTTCAATAAGTCCATCGCCCGCAATTTCTACACCCTTTATAAGAAGAACCTCAAAGCGCGTCATGGTGATATTTCGGAAGCCGTTGAATCGTCGCACCCTGATATGCGTACTCCCGACCACGTCAATGACATGGAAATAACGTTTGACACGTTTGGGTTCACACCTCTTGAGCGGCGTATCACGCTGTCACGTTTGGCTGGCCAGCGTAAATCAGAGTTCTTGGCTGAAAATCCTGACGTGACCGAAAATCTGTACAGCCGCGCGTTAGTGAGGATGAAAAAACTGTTAGAAAACGTCAAAAAAGATTATCATAATGGAAAGAAAGATTGAAACCATCACCACTATCCTTGAAAGCGGGTTTGCCGTTTTGGAGGTTTGGATGTACACCAACGAGCCGCTGGTGTTCTTGGTGAATAAGTTTACGCCGTCGGTTGAGTCCAACGTGGCGTCAATCGACTATTGCGAGGTGTCGGGCTACGACATTACAGCGTTTATACGTTCAGAGTCGGTAGAGATGAACCGAGGCCGGGCAGCTGTGCTGTCGAAACTCGAATCTATCGTACAGAACCAGAAAGCGCTGAATTTCCAGTTTCACAAAAGCGTCAAATGGATTTACTGGACATCGACTCGCGGATAGTATCAGTAAAAATCGTAAAACTAAATCGTCATGGGCTTTGAGCCTTCACCCTATCAACAGGCAATATACAACGAAGTAGCTACTACCGACCACAATATTAACGTAAACGCCGTGGCTGGCAGCGGTAAGACCACGACCTTGTTGGGGTGTTTGGAACGTATTCCCCGAGGTAAATCCATAATATTCATGGCCTTCAACAACTCCATCGTCAAGGAGTTGCAGGCTCGTAACCGCCGCCCCAATGTGGATATAATGACACTTCACTCGTACGGGTGGCGATTGCTGTTGCGCCGTTACGGTAATGCGGCCAAAATGAATCCAAATAAGTCGATCGCCAAATTGGAAGTGGTGCTGAAACGCCACTCTCACGACGAAGCGGTTCAAGAACTGTTGATGCGTCGCAAAAAGGGGTATTTGATCTATTTAATTCCGAAGATAGTAGACCTGATGCGCACGGCACTTTGCCGTCCTGAAATCAGCGAAATTGAGGCGTTGTGCGAGTATCACGACATCGACTGCGGGCCGTTAGAAAAACAATTGGCCTTGGAAACGTTTGCCGTGGCCGCAGCCGACGTATCGCAGTTCGACTTTACCGATATGTTGTACGTTCCGGTTACTGACCCCAGCGTCCGCTTTCGTAAATATGAGGTGATAATGGTTGACGAAAGTCAAGACATGAGTCTCCTTCAACACGAGTTGATAAAACGCGCACTGGACCGCCGTTCGCGGTTGATAACCGTTGGCGATCCGCGTCAGGCTATATACGGATTCGCCGGAGCCGACGCTAACAGTTACGCCCGATTGGCAGAACTGAACGGCACGAGTGTTGAAATGCCGCTTTCGGTGTGCTATCGCTGCGGACGGCGTATTGTCGAAGAGGCTGAGAAAATAGTCCCCTACATACGCCCCTACGAACGCGCTCATGAAGGGGAGGTCATACTTGGGTCGTTGAACGACATCGAGGACGGTGATTGGATTATTTGTCGTAATTTGCGTCCGCTGATTGAGGTGTATCTTTGGCTGTTGAAGAACAAGATCAAATCGCAGGTCCGCGGTAAGGATATTGGCCGCAGTTTAGTAGACCTTATCGACAAGACCGGAGCGCGTACCGTGGACCAGCTGGACGCTTTGTTGATGAAGGAGGCTGATAAACTGGCTCAGAAGTTACGCAATAAGGGTTGGAATAATCCTGATGCGTCGCCAAAGATGGATGAACTGTTCGAAAAAATCGAAGTGATACGCGCTTTGGCCGTTGAAGCGTCAACCATCGCCGAATTGCGCGATACAATCGAGGGAATTTTTACCGACGAATTGAAAGGCATACTCTTGATGACGATTCACAAATCGAAAGGACTTGAAAACGACAACGTGTTCTTCTTGGCGCCAGAACTTATTCCTTCACGCTTCGCCACTCAACCTTGGCAATTAGAACAGGAACTCAACCTTAAATATGTGGCCATAACACGCGCCAAGAACTCGCTGATATATGTACCCTTAAATCAAAAAGACTATGACCTCTGTAAACCATTCTCAGGACGATATTCAGTCCAAGGCTCACGACGACGAACTCAATAAGGCAGAAGACCGCATTGAAGACACCTTGGAAGAAGATCGTATCGAACGCCGCCAACAGCGTGATGTTCCATCACCGCGCCAAATCGCCAACGTTTTAAGAAGTGAAAATATCGACAAGTGATGAAAAGTTTGTATTATCTTTTGAAGCGCACCAACGAAGACGGTAAAGCCGTCTACCATCAGTGGCTGCGGTCGGGGCTGATCGGCCGTGGTCGTGGGTTTTCTGAGTCGTCTCACCCGGACTTCGCGTTCCGTACCAAAGACCCTATTGAAATTTTGGCACACTACGAATATCTCCGCAAGACGGTTCTTTCGCCTCACGCGTGGGAGTTGGTAGGATACATGATGGAAGACGCCCAGCGTTCGTGGGCTGACCAAAGTCCGGCGCCGGAGTACACCAACGTGTTGCCGCCAACGGAAACTATTGAGATATGGAAACAACGTATGATGTACGATCCTACGTTGATGAACGTCTACAACACCAAATTGGAAGAACTGCACAAAAACTACGCATAATGGAAACTGTAAAAGACCCGTATTTGAATCGGGGATGGTATTACCGCGGCGAAGAAAAAGTATCGACCGTATACACCGTGGGTACATACGTCGTCACCACTGAACCCGGCGTTGTTACCGAAAACGCACGTCAAATGGTTATCGTTCGAAAAGCACCTACGGACGCCGATGCGGTGTTGATACCGCTTGAAACGTTCGAAAAAAGAGTGGTGTGTCCGCGTTGCCTGAAGGACGGCGATCTGGTCATGGAGGATAATCACGGCGCTGTGGTTGGAGTCTATCGCGTCACCGAGCGAAACCGGGTTCATGTCTTATTTCCGGTCGACCTTCACAATATGAAAATCATGCCGCAAGCCGCGGCAATCGAAGTTCCTCGCACTCTTTTGACTTCAGAAGGCATACTCGATGTCGAGGGAGCACGACAGGGGTCGATATTCCGCTATATTTCTACGCGACATGGGTTGAACGCAGTCAAGTACGAAATAGAGCGCGAAAGGCTTCGCCAAACAGCAGTTCAACTCAACGTCAAACTGAACACCGAGCGTTGGCGCACCTACAGCCCTGAAAATCTGGACAAGGTCCGGCAGGTGTCCAATGTCTTGGAAGATTTAATCAACGATTTACCGAACGACGATGGCCAAAACAAGTAAAGCGCGGTTCTTCCGCGTTGGCGGTAAATACACCCACCCTACAGGCGTTCCGTTCCAAGTCATCAAAATACGCCCCAACGATAAAGAAATGGGTGTTCAGTTCATCGGTCCTGACGGGTCGCGTTCTACGACGAACTTGGACTTGGTACGCCACAAGAAAATGCTCCAACGTGGAGAAATTGAAGAAATCTAATCACTATGAAATTCACACCTGAAAATATTGGCCGCTTGCCTGATGATGGCGTGTTTGTCTTTGGTTCTAATACCGACGGCGACCACTGCGGGGGCGCAGCCCTTACTGCGTTGAAGCGTTTTGGCGCTGTGAACGGTGTCGCCGAAGGTCCTCAAGGACAAAGCTACGCCATTCCGACGATGGAATACGTCCAGTGGACGGACGAAGACGATATGTCAGTTCTCCCCTCGTGGCAGAAAATACGCATTCCGGAACAGCAATTGGTGGAAGCGTGTGACCGTTTCATCCTTTACACCTCCCAACATCCCGAATCGACCTTCTACGTCACCAAGATCGGTTGCGGAATTGCAGGTTGGCGCGTCGAGGAGGTGGCACGGGCTTTTGCTACGGCGTTGGCGTCGTTCTTGGTGCCGCTTCCTGATAATATCGTATGGCCGCGTGAGTTCTACGAAATCCTGAAAGGCTATGGCGTGGTTGATTAGAACCGCTGACGGTTATGCTGTTGCTGCGCAGCACCCTATGAAGGTAGGTGACCATCGGCTGTTCTTCAGCGAAGCCAAGACCGAGGCCGTCACCGAAGAACAGGCTCAAATCCTTCTTGATGGCGCTACGTTACTTCCCGGTGAATACGTCCCACTGCGTTCGTCGTCGATGGTGGCTATTAAACCGGGATATTACACGGCTGACGCTGACGGCACGTTTCACTGGTTTGAACGTCGTCCGTCACATTACGACGGCCAATGGTACGCCACCGACGGCCGCTCAGAAAAAGTCGACAAGCGCGTACTGGAAGGACGCCTACCGCACATCCCCACGCCCGACGACCAGTATCCCTCGCAGTACGGCCCTAAACAAGCCTATACAGAGTCGTTGATCGGCACTGACGTATTACCGGCCCCAGCATCAGCAGAACTCTTGAAAAGGGGGCTTAAACCTCGTAAACAGCTGGGGTACTTACTGCGTCGTGGACACCAGTCAGGTACACTGCTTACCACCACACCGCCGAGAGCATTTGAGGGCCTACACACTCACCGCTATCAGCCAGCGTTTACACTTGAGGACGTGATGATGGAATTGTTGGCGTATGGACGTGTGCGTCTCGAACTGTTGGACGACAACCGCGTGTTGGTAGAAATCGACCAGTCGAAGAACTTATACATCGATCGTAATATCGCTGCGGCGCTATTCGGTGCTCTACTGTACGCTGACGCGATGTTACAAAAGGAAAGCGAAATATGGAAAAAGAAACGATGAAATACTACGTTACGCCATCAGGCACCAAGACTTACGATGTGATATTCGCGTTGGCGTGGCGAAGAATACAAGCCTTAAACGCTGCGCGCTCGTTTGTAAAAGGCGTTGGTGGTGTGGGCTATCGCCCAGCGAAGTTACTTTGGGCTGGCGGTATCAGTACCGTTGAATTCCCTCACGACGCACCCGTGGGTTGGAAACGCGACGGAGCACCGTTGTACAACCAGTACCGCCCCGACACCTCCACACCAGAAGGTAAACGTGCGCAAGAGTGTATACAGCGTCTTCCGCGTGTTGGCCACAACGAAGTAAATGCGTTGTTGGGTTACACGGACTACTTCGTGGGGTGTCGCGTGGATGTTGAGGCCAACATCAAGATCGTTGGCGTGGAGTTCGGCTTCGCTGTATCAGAGTGGATGGTAACAACGGGACGCGCCAAAATCCCTGTAGACTGTCGCGAAGTAACAAAAGCGGAATATGCGCAACTCACGGGCCAAAATATCCGCTTGGCGCATCAGCGTAAGAAAAAGCAGCATAAAATCTAATATCGCGTAACGATGGATGATCGAATATTCAAGGAATTGAAATTTGGAACGCCATCTCCAGCGCCGTGTGACGCAGAACTGGTGATTGGAGTAGACGGTGGTCTTGAAACTGGTGACCTGCAGACCACCGTTGAGGGATATATGAGTAAAGGCGTGTTTCACCTTACAGCCGTAAGCATTTCACCGCGTCAACGAATTGATGCCTTGAGACGTAAAATAAAGAACCGCAAATGAACAACACACCGCGAAATAATATCCGCTTGGAAGTTGAAGAACTCGAAACGCTGGTTGGAATAATAGACGTACACCTCGACCAGCGTGAAGCAGTAGTCTTCGACGACCAACAGCTAACGACCATCGCCAACCGTCTACGTTGGCTGCTCTTCAAGGAACGCGATAAACGCACTAAAAACGCCAAACGATGATAATCTTGAAACAAGGTACTGAAAGCCGCCGTGAGCGAAATATGAGACGTAAAGCGTACGACGAAAACCCGGCTTATTTGAAGCGTTGTAAAATATGTGGGACGAAGGTCTTATTTCGCCAAAACGAAATCATCCGCTCGTCACGCCTTCACGAACCAGACGCCGTTCGCTGCGTGGTGTGTCAAAATGATATTGACGTTAGGTTGTTCTTTGATGAGGGTAAGATACCGCATTGGCGTTGGCGGTTATTCTACGCCAAAAAGTATGAGTGATGAAATACGAAATCTATAAAACACGCGACGGACTCCTGATTCCGATACTCTACCCAGAGGATGCGGGTCAGGCGTTTCGTTTAACGGTTGCGGACGCCGTAAAGGTCAGTGAAGGCACGGCGCGTAACACGATAAACTACGGCATCGTCCCCACGCGTATGCGACGCCAACCCTTTCCAGTTCGTAATAACATTTGGCGTGATCGCGAATTGTTGGGTGCGTTGAGTGGTGACCACAACCGTTGGGCGTTTGTGGACTATCGTAACGAAGTGGCGCCGTCGCTATACAAACGCGACGCCAACAACCCTCAACCGCCGTCGTCAATAGTAGAAGATTAGCGCCAACAGTTATTATCAACAAGAGAACAATATAGCAAAACGAAGATGGACAAAGACTTCAAGGACATATTAAACGCCCCTGTGCCACCGGAAATCGTTGATTCAGTGGCGTGGAAGAAGTATTTGGTGATGAAAGAGTCGGCGACGTTGAAACGCATTCATGTGTTAGCGTCGGACGGTACGGAAATCAACTTACTGTGGTTCCCCCGTAAACTCAATGAAACCATTAAGCACCTCTCTACCAGCGAACGAGAAGAGATATTGGAACTATACAGCGCACGCCGCAAGGCCCAAATCACCGCCAACCGCCTTTTGGCCGTCGCACGCGGATCGTTCGATTTGGCGCGTAAGCGTAAACAGGCCGAAAAAGCCGAACACGCAGCGCTTCATTTGAGTGACGTGTCGCTGGTAGAAGACGTCAAGGAACTTTTGGGGAAAATGTTCACTCCGCGTGAGGTAGTACGCATTCTGGCTGAAAGCCGTGAAATAGAGGTAGAACTGTCGTACGTTCAAGACGTCTTGAAGCGGTTTATAAACGATATTGAAAAACGTCGCGAGGAATTCCGTAACCGCGTCCAGGACGTGCGTCTGTACTCGAAACGTCCGCGGTTGGAGGAACTCAGCTGGATGTACACCCAGATGAAAATGCGCTACAAGGCCCTCCGCTCGAACGACGCCTATAATTCGATGCTACGTACTCTGGAACAGATACGTAAAGAGGCCGAGGGTGACCAGATATTCATCAACGGCGCCATAGACGTCAACGTCGAAACCGAGATACGCCTTCACATCCAACAAACGATATACAAGTCGGTTAACCTCAAGGAGATAATCCTTGGCCGTGTGGCTGCGCGTATGAACTGGAGTCTACCGAAACTCGTCGCTGGACTGCACAACTCGTATTACGCCCGCTTTATGCCCACCAACGATGAATACGACCCCCAAGCCGAAATGGAGTACCCATCGTCGATGAACTACGACTTCAACCGTATTCAGCACAACCACGCCGTGAGCGGCATCGATGAGGTTGAGGACGTTAAGGCACAGCCCCTGACCGACGAAGAACGTTCCTCCAGCGAGGCCATAAAACAGCTCTTCCTCCAACGTATCGCCAAACAGCGCGAGACCTTGGAAGGACCTAAGCACCGCGCAGAGGCCGAGGTGGACTTTTGGCGTTCAAAGTTTAATAAAACGCCGGACGAGGACCACGAACTAACACGTGAGGAGGGACGCGTACCGCAACATAAGTTTAACAAAAAGCAAAAATCTAAATTCAAGAAGTGATGGAAATTCAAGAATTCAAGCAGCGCTGGAACGGCCAGCCCATCGAACTCATCAGCACCGAGGAAGCGTGCGTGTTGGTAAATCTTCAACGCGAACTGGAGGAGCGTGCGTCGTATGTCGCTCAAAAGGCCGAAACCATCGGTTGGCAGGCCTCAAAGGTAGTACCCGTCGCCAACGGCTGGGCCGAGCGTACCCGTAACCTGATGTTCGTTGGCGACGACGTGGTAGGGAAGCCCGTAACTACCACCACCGAGGTACGTTCGTTTGGCGAATTTCGGCGCGACTTCGAAAATATGATGTGCATGCTGCAGACGCGCGTTGAGGCCTCGGACTACGTGATGGGCGCCATCCGTTCGCTGGGCTTCGACGTTCGTCCCGACACCACGGTGGAGAAGATGACGGCGACGGAAATAGCCGCCGTGGCGTCGTCTCCTGAGACAGGTGTAGTTCCGGCGTTCGCTAACACCTCGGCAGTGGTATACATCTCCCTGCACCCGGAGGATCGTAACGTACGATTTGTGGGCGTGGCCGGAGCCGGGTGGTACAAGGTGACGTTCGCCGATCGATAACGAAAATTCAAGACCAAAATGGACGACAAATCGACATTATTCGCCGCGCTGGTGTGCGCCTTGGCTATCGTCGTGGTGCTGATCGCGGAACACCGCCCGTCTTTCTTCTGGTGGCGGTATTTGTTCGGGTTGGAGAAAACCAGCCCTGACGAAATGGAATGGAACGAGGTGTTACAGCGTATTCGTAAACGCACTCAACGGGCCTTTGAACGCGAACCTGGCTCCAAGGTCCTTTCCAACGGCGTCTACGCTGAGTACCACGAAGAAGAATACCCTGGCGGCAACTTGCGTCAGGAATTGACACTGTGGCTGAAACGACAAAATATGCTCCAATTCCCGTTCGAGGTGAATATCTGTTTACTCGACGGTACGGCTGAAGTCACGGGTATTGGCGTTAACGGCACCGACGCCTACCAGTGGATGATGGAGCAAATTGGTGCTGAGTCGTGTTACGAAATCGCCAAGCGGGCGTATATCTGTGAGCAGGGCAGCCACCGCGGCCAAACCGAACGCGCCAAGGTCGAACACGAGTACATCCAGTGGATCGCGCGGCGGTTCATCTAACAACGTTATACCACGTGACGCCGCGAGGCGGTAACAACACTTCCTTTCTGTGCCCCAGCCTGACACCACCCCGTCGGCTGGGGTCTTTTGTTGGCGGTTTACGAAAAAAAAGTTCTCTTTTCTTGGAAGATTTTTCGTAATTCTCTTTGAACTCTTGGAGATTTACACTACCTTCGCTCTTGGAAAATGAAACTAAAACACTTGAACTATGAAACGCTTTAATCTTATCTCCGCTCTTGAAGTTACGGCTCGTGTACTGATGGTCGTTGGATTAATGGCTGGAACGCTGGCTGTGGTTGGATTGATGGTTTCGATGTTCTAAAAACACTTGGCGAAATGGATAAGAATCGTAAACAGCTGGAAGAACGCGCTGCGTGGGCGCTGGTTATAATCGTTGTCGTTGTAGCGTTTGTTGGCGTTAACTTGGTATGGTACGGCGACGGGTTGTTGAAACTCCTTGGAGTGTGCGTTGGCGGGTATGGCTTGTATGTGATGAGCCGTATAGTAGAACGCTTAAATCGGTAGCCCTATGACACGTGAAATGATTATTGCTGCGGCCTACGCTGCTGGCTGGGAGGCTGAAACACCCAGCGTTGAAGGCGCTGAAGCCTATTTAGACGCCGTTGTAAGATTGTAAAACTAAATCGTATATTCGTTATGAAATCCAAAACCCTCAAACAGTTTCTCGCCGAACGGCGTAAAAGCGAAGTCCAAACAGCCGACGCCGTGATGAAAGCGGTGGACACGCTGGCACACGTTAAAGACGGCGCGTATTTCGGCTCTGCCGTCATTATCAACATCGCTGACCTTGAAGGTAAGGTGTTGACCGATGCCGCTATCAACGGTGAAATGCTCGACGCGCTCCGGCCTCATCTCGTTGAAGCGTATCGCCAGACGCTGATGGCTAAAGAGGTCCACGTTGCGTACAACCTCCGTAAAATACAAAACACTATCAACACATACGACCCTGAACGTCCTAAACAACCGCAGAAATGAATCCCCTGTACCGTATCGGCACCCGCGTAAAGGTTAAGACGTGGCCCGAAATAGCAGAACACGTTGGCGTCGAGTACGACGAAGCCACGTTCATGGAATTAGAAGGTGTGGTGTACGACGACGCCAACGACGACCCTATTGGGCTGTTGGAAGAAATGTACACTGGCGCTGGCCGCGGTGAAGACACGTGTCTAATCGTTGGCGGCGAACCTGAAGCAATGTTCCCTACCTATCACCTGCGTAACTTGCGTACTGGTGAAATGATTGAATACACACCCGGAGCGCCGTACCACTTCCGCGACTGGATGTTGAAACTAACGCGGTGATGACGAAAGACGAAATTATACGCCAAATCGAAGACGTCCGCCGCCAACGCGTGAAGGCTGAACGCAAACTCATCACCAGCGGTAAGGGGTATCCTGTCCACAACGACGCTGAAGTGGACCTCACGCTGGATGAATACCACCACGAAGGGTCTTCTACACGCTCTGAAGAACGGCTGTTGGCCCTGTTGAATGAAGAACGCGCTAAATACACCACCACCCTAACTTACCTGTGATATGTCCCGACCTGGAAATCGCGCTGTGCTTTACGAAGGCAGCCCTGCGCTACGAGAACTCATCGAAACCTACGCCACGATGGATGTAAAGGCGTATTGCGCTAAATGGGGATTGGCGATCGCTACGGTCCGCAGCACAGCGTCGCGAAGGGGTTTACTCCGCCAGAGGGGGAAAGTCCGTAAAAACGACACCGCCAACATCGTGAAGCCCGCCTCACGCCGTGGTCGTAAACCTAAAGCGCTCGTAACGCCTCCTCCGCCGCCCGTGCCTGCGTACGAACCACCAGCCGATATGATACCCCCCAACGTTCTTAAGCACACGCGGGGATATCGTAAGCGCTCGTGGAAAGACCCCGTGAGTCGCCGCGAACTGAATACGATGCCGGTGCCGTACCCCTTCAGCGAAATAGCCGACGCACCCTACAACCGCGGATTAGACGAAACGCCAGAAGAGACAGGGCGTGTTGTTAAACGAACCAAGAACCGTTGACGCTTATGAACCTGCGAGGACCTATATGTCGTTTGATCGTTGATGAATTGCCTGTTGACACCTATGGAATGAAAGTGTTGGCAGCGGCGCGTGAACTGTGGACGGCGCAGGGTAAGGTGTGTATCACTACGGGCCGCGCGTTGGGGCGTGAGTTTCCAGTGGTACAGATTATCGGTGGCGAACCGATGAACTACCCACAGCGCATTATCGAAGTCGTAGAGCAAGTCCGTGCGTCAAATCCCACCGTGCGTGTCAAGTTATTCACCGGGTTCCCCGACGTTGAGGGGTTGTTGAAAGTGGCACCGCTGGTGGATGCTATCGCCGTGACGTTGGCCAGCGCGGATGACGAACACCACTTTCGGGCTGCGCGGTTGGGGTTTCGCGACTTTGGCCGTACACGGATGGAGGTGCGCTACAATTCCACCACCGGAGAAGACCCTACGGGCCGTGTATTTACCCAGTATTGGCGGTTGGTGGATATGGCTAAAGAGGGTGACTACCTACTGGAGTCTAAAGTATGGGTGATGAAATACGCCAACGGAACGTTATTTGACTAAAATCGTGAAATATGACTGAAGAACGAAATTATGACGATCCGCGTCTGAATGACGAAATGCGTCGTTGGGGGTGCTATACCGTCAAAACAGCCGACGACACCGTGCAGATAATACTCACGCCAGAATTCTTGGCCAATACCTCAGGATACGCCATCACGATGGATATGGGGTTTGGCAAAGAGCGCGTGAGGGCGTGGAAGCGGAACGCCAACGGAGCGTTGGAGTGCGCCGAATATCCTGACCGCTTGTATTTGGATGAAACGGCTGGTGAAGGTAAGTACACTGCGCGTATCACGTTGACGTGTGAGTGCGGTGAAGAAATCACGTTGACGCACTCTCAGGCGAGAATCTTTATGCGCGGTGCGTACGAGAACCGTTACCTTCAGCGTGTGCTGTTGCGGTGTCGGCGGTGTAACAAAATGCTTTTCAAGCCGTGAAACGAGTGTTGATATGGATGGTGAGGTTGGTGGTCCGGGTGATCGTCAACCTCGTTTATTTGGCGGGGTTTGGTGTTGTGTTGGCGTTATTGTTGATGACGCTATATTCGCTGTGGTGTTAGTGAAACGACGATTTTGGAGAAATCTTTGAAAAAGAGAAAAATATTTCGTAATTCTCTTGGCGGTTTGGCAGATTCGCCGTACCTTTGTAGTGGAAAATGAAACTAAAACACTTGGAATTATGAAACCTTCTATCGAAAACATCCGCACTATCGTAAGCGTACTGACCGCCGAAGAGCGCCAGCTCCTGAAAGACACCTTCCTCTACGGAGGTTGGGGAGACACCGACTACGAGTTCCTCGACGAAAGGGGCAAGACCGAAACCGTTGGCGCTTGGGGCTACTGCACGAACGACGCCCGTGAGGGGAAACACTTTGCTGGCCGTGTCGTGGCTACGATGTTCCGCTCGATTTACGCTAAACTGTGCCCAGCCATCCGGAATCAGCGCGGTGCTCACTTATCGCACTGCAACGACTGGTGGGGTGACGGCTCGGGTGATATGCTGTTCATCCGTTCGAGTTGGAATAAAGCGTGGCTGGAGTGGGCACGGACCCCAGAAGAACCGGAAACGGATGAAGAACTCAACCTCTACACGTTCCAGTTTGCCGACAAAAATGGTAAGTATTTAGGCCGTGTAACGATTGCGGCCGTTGAAAAGCCGGCTCTCGATGAGGCTCTCGACACCTTCAGAACCAATTTCCCGTCAGCCGGCAAATCAGCAGTAGCCATCGGTGTTACGCTCATCACCGACAACGAACAACCGCTCGGCGAAGTGGCTGTAGGCAGTCGCGTGTATTCAAATATCAACCAGCGTGAGTATCAGGTCGTAGAGCAGTTCCCGAATTCCGTCCGCGTGGTACACCTCACCGGGGAAGCCGCTGGAGTGTTCTGTGAACTGAATCCTTGCTATCCGGTAGTGGTGAAAGAAACTCCGGACGAAGAGCGCACCAACGGTGCCTTCGCTGCGGTTAACGTGTCGGTCAACGACGCACGCTATGTGGAACTGATTTACGGCACGGGTGATAAGATTTGTAAACGTGCCTACTTTACCGCCGACGAGTTCGCCAAGGTCGTGGAAGCAATTAAACAATTTAACGATAAGAAATAGCATGAAAACGTACCTTATCAACCAGTTCAAGACCAAGGAAGAAGTGATGGACGCCATTATCGACGTATTCAAGCGCCGCGAAGATTGGTGTGAGGCTGAAGCCCGTCGCACCGGCACCAACCCCGAGCCGTCGTTCAAGGCTCAAAAGGCATACGACCTCGCCTTCCAAACGATGGGCGGTAACTCGTTCAAGCCCGGCGAGTACACGCACACGAAGCGCTATATGGTCGATTACCTGAAGAATATGGAGTGTCTGTTCCGTGAAGCGCGTGAGCGTTGGCTGCGCTTCTACCTCCAAGACACTTACCTCCGGTCGCCGGAGGGGAGGGCACGCCAACAGGAGTTACTCAACACCATCAATCACAACAACGCCGAACTGAACCGCCAAAACGAAACGTTCCTCGCCCAGTTGAATAAGTTCGTTGAAGAGCACCGCAACTGCGAAGACTGGCGCGTGGCACGTTTCAACGAAAACTCCGTGACGTTTGGGTTGGTCGACGCTAAAGGCGAAATCGTTGAAAAGTCGGCGCTGACGTTCTACATCGACCGCGGCGTCAGTGGTAACGATGAGCCCACGCTGGTAACAGCGGTGTGCAGTCACGGGCGTTTTTCGTGCGACGACGTGAATATCCAGGTCGTGCGTTATGCGTGGATGGGGGTGTTGCTGTTGGCAGGTCGTCTTAAATCGCTTAAAGACCTCTTACTGGTATACGGGTCCGCCGCAGCTAAAATCGCGACTGCCATCAGCACCGCCAACGTTCAACTGAAAGAACTCGGTCTTGAAGACTTTGAAGCCGCGTTCAACGAATACGAACTCCAAAACTGGTAAAAGCGATGAACCCTACTTTCATCAACCTCTACATCGTAAACGCAACCGCCAACAGCGACCTTCGCGATATGTCCGCTTACGAACGTGCTCGCACGGAAGAACGGCGGTTGATAACGGCTCGCGAGTTGTTACCCGGCACCAACGTCCTGACCAACGTAACCATCAACGCCAACCTCCACACCGCCATCATGATCCCTCGCCTAACACGCCGTGAAGTGGCTGATGCGTGGTACACCCTGACGACTGTATTCGGTGACTTCAACCTCGACCGTGTGATGTTCGAGAAAATAGAAATCGAAGTTTAATCCCCTAATATCGTGAATTATGGCACCTAATCGAGTAACTCGTGCGACGGCCATGGCTACGGCCCGTGACTACGCCCGCACTCATTCCAAAGAAGCCATCCGTGTACAGGTAGCGCTGTACCGTGATCAGGTCAAGTCCCTCAATCGCGCCAAGGCCAACGCCAGCGAAGAAGAAGTTCGTCGGTTGTGTGAACGTATAGCCGACACCCGTGAGTTGTTACGAGCCTTCGAGAAGGAAGCCCAGTAAACCGTCAAAACCATTTAATCACTCAAAATAGTACAACACAATGGAAAACACAAAACCTATCAGCGTCTTTAACGCCACTGAACCCCTCCGCATCAACGACCAAGCGTCAATCACCCGCGCCCAGGTCTTGTTCCTTTACGCTGTGGCCGCAGCCGCCGCTGACGTGCCAGTGATCGTACGACTGGACGAAGGTCCGCTGTCGTTTACTGGCGTTGACGAAGCAGCACCGCGTTATGGCGACGTACGCACGTGGCTGGGGATGTTCCTCGACGCCAACTTGGCGTTCCGCGCGATGATGCCTATTCCCGACGGAGGCCGCGTCACGGAAGAAATCAAGAAGATGTCTCACGAGTGCACCGACGCAGGGCTGTTGGAGTTCCATGCCGACGACGATTCGCTTCGTTTCACCGCTCTTGGCGTTGAGGCCATCAACCTCTACGGCTGGATGTTCGAGAACGAGTGGCGCACGATCGAGAGCGTCGTGCTGAAAATCGTCAACGACCGCTACGGCCACTGCGGTATTGGCGTTGAGGCGTGCACCGAACACGTCACCACGCTCAACCCGCGAGATCTGACGGGCCAGTTCGTGCTGGTAGACACCGACCTCATGGCAGCCACGTATCGCCGCACCGACGGTATGCTGGTAGCGAACGTCTTTGGCGTTGGAACGTTCATCGTCGAACGGCTGTGTGCCGTCAACACGTCGCTGTTGGCCGCGCTGGCTGACGAAGGTATGACGGAGCGTAACACCACTGACGAAATCCTCGACGAGTATCATCGCCGTTTCAAGGCAGCGTCGGAGGCTTACCAGCGTGAACACGGCATCGTCAACGACCCCGAACCCGATGAAGCGCCTGAAGACGCCCCTATGGCGCAGTTGGCTGCTGCGCTGGGTAAGGCTCTTGGTCACGGCGTCGGTCTGAAGCGTGTGGACATCCCTCGCGACGGTGGTGAACCCACGGTGAAGGACCTTGACGAAAAGGTCGCTGACGCTAAAGCCATGATCGAAGCCGGCGACAAGCCTGTGTCGTAACGACGCTTTGGCGTTGACGCTTTTAGCCGCCTTGGATTTAGGTCCTTGGCGGCTTTTCTGTTGGCGTCCTCCTCCCCCTTTTCCCCCT
>ERZ1027200.226-NODE-226-length-39917-cov-13.526993_pt1 | contig 39917 bp, 27 predicted proteins | sample MGYA00519271_ERZ1027200 | MGnify/ENA primary metagenome ERZ1027200 (study PRJEB26926, sample SAMN06164742) | human gut metagenome | biome: ENVO:00009003; feature: ENVO:2100002; material: ENVO:00002003 | host: Homo sapiens | place: USA | collected 2012 ...
ATGTGTATAAGAGACAGAAAATAAAGTTTGCCAGAATTCAATGTAAAAAATAACAAAAATGAACGCTGGTCATAAATAATTTTTTGTTAAAAATGTACGATTATTAAAGGAGAAAATAGTGTCAAACCTAGGCAGAATCTAGGCTTGACATTATTTTTTTTGTGGAATAAAATCCGTGAACAGAAAAGAAATATGTTTCATATTTAGAAAGGAGGTCGTGCAGATGGATGCTTTGGTAGAAGGGCTTATGGAAGAACTTAATTGCGAGACAGTGTTCACTATACCTTTGTTTGGTGGAATCCCAGTATATGAATCCGTTGTTGTTACATGGATTATTATGGCTGTTGTGTTTCTGTTGTGTATTCTGCTAAGCCGAAATCTAAGTGTGGAAAACCCCAGTCGCAGACAGGTAGTTGTAGAAACAGCAATAAAGGGGCTCAATGATTTCTTCACTGAGACGGTAGGAGAAAAAGGAAAGGCATACATTCCATATCTGTCAGCAATTGCTATTTACATAGGAATTGCGAACCTGATAGGACTGCTTGGTTTCAAGCCGCCAACTAAGGATATGAATGTTACAGCAACACTGGCATTGATGAGTATTGTGCTTATTGAGGTCGCAGGAATCAGAGCCAGAGGAACTAAAGGCTGGCTTAAGAGTTTTGCAGAACCAATGCCTATAATACTTCCTATTAATATTCTGGAAGTATTTATCAAGCCCTTATCACTTTGCATGCGATTATTCGGTAATGTTTTAGGTTCATTTGTAATCATGGAATTATTAAAGATGGTAGTTCCGGCAGTTTTACCGGCAGTATTCAGTTGTTACTTCGATATATTCGATGGACTGATACAGGCGTATGTTTTCGTATTCTTAACTGGTCTTTTTATAAAAGAGGCTGCAGAGTAAGAGTATATGTAACAAGAATAAATGTTTTAAAAAGGAGATTATTATTATGTCAACAATTTTAGTAGCAATCGGAGCAGGTATAGCAGTATTAACAGGTATCGGTGCTGGTCTTGGTATCGGTAAGGCAACAAGCAGTGCAGTAGACGCTATCGCAAGACAGCCAGAGGCAGAAAGCAAGATTAGTAAGTCACTTCTTTTAGGTTGTGCCCTTGCAGAGGCAACAGCTATTTATGGTTTCGTTATCGCCCTTCTTATAATCCTTTTCTTAGGCTAATAACATTTATGGGAAAGATAACTAAGACAAGATAGAAAGGAAGGCGAAGCTAGTGTTAAGTATAGATCCATGGAATATATTATGGACAGTAGTCAATCTGCTCGTCTTATATCTGGTGTTTAAGAAGTTCCTGTTTAAGCCTGTTATGAAAGTAATCAATGCAAGAGAAGATATGATTAAGCAGCAGTTTGATGATGCTAAGAAGAGTCAGGAAGAAGCAGATGCATTAAAGGCTTCATATGACGAAAAGCTTGAAAGTGCGAAGACTGAAGCTGATGAGATTATTGTAAATGCTAGAAACAGAGCACAGGAAGAGCATGAGGCAGCTTTGGAAAAGACCAGAAAAGAAACAGAAGTAATGCTTGAAAAGGCAAAGGCTGATATAGCTACAGAGAAAGAGAAAGCAACGGAAGCTGCACAGGCAGATATTGCAAGACTCGCTCTCATAGCTGCAAGAAAAATCGTAAAGACAGGTGATGCTCATGACGCAGGCAGCAGTAAATAATGCAATAGTTTTACACCGGTTGTCTGTGAGCAGAGAGGATGTAAGAAGGGCTGATGAGTTATACAGCAAAACTTCAGAACTTCAGAAAATTCTCACGAATCCTGAAATACCTCTTGCAAAGAAATACGACATCATTGATAAAGTGTTTGCACTTAATGATACCAAGGAGCTTATGAAGAATTTTATTAAAGAAATGTGTAAGCTTGGTTATTGTGATGAGATGAGAGACATATTTGATTCATATTACAGAATTGATGATGAAGCAAACCACATTTTAAAAGCAGAGCTTATAAGTGCAGACAGCAGTGATGAAGATGATAATGCAAAGCAGGCACAGGATTTCTTAAAGAGCAGATATCCGGATTATACAATTGAACTGACAAAGACAGTGGATGCGGATCTCTTAGGCGGATATCTTATAAGAGCGCATCACAAGGAATACGACAGAAGTTTTGAAGGACGTTTTTGTCAGCTTGAAAGAAAATTAACTGGGAGGTGACCCCTGTGGGCGCAATTAGTGCAACAGATATTATCTCCATTATCCAGAGTGAGATTGAGAATTTCAATTGGGATGAAGCAAGCCGTGAGACCGGTAATGTAATATGGGTCGGTGATGGAATTGCTACTGTATACGGTATTGACCATGCAATGTATGGTGAAATCGTAGTATTTGATAATGGAGTAAAAGGAATGGTTCAGGATATCCGTGAGAATGAGATAGGTGTTATCTTGTTCGGCAGGGATACAGGAATCAAAGAAGGAACTAAGGTTGTAAGAACCAAGAAAAAAGCCGGAATTCCGGTAGGCAGCGCATTTGTAGGAAGAGTAATCAATGCACTTGGCGAGCCTATTGATGGAAAGGGCGATATTAAAGAAGAAGATTACAGACCAATCGAGGAAGATGCTCCTGGTATCGTAGACCGTAAGTCTGTAAGCACACCAATGGAAACAGGAATACTTTCAATTGATTCAATGTTCCCAATTGGCCGTGGACAGCGAGAACTTATCATTGGTGATCGTCAGACTGGTAAGACATCAATTGCCACAGATACAATTATTAACCAGAAAGGTAAAGGTGTTATCTGTGTGTATGTTGCAATCGGACAGAAGGCATCTACAGTTGCCAAGGTTGTATCAACACTTACTAAGCATGGTGCAATGGATTATTCAATTGTTGTATCTTCAACAGCAAGTGATCCTGCATCACTTCAGTATATAGCTCCATATGCAGGTACTGCAATGGCAGAGCATTTCATGCATCAGGGAAAAGATGTTCTTATTGTATATGATGATTTGAGCAAACATGCGGTAGCGTATAGAGCACTTTCCCTTCTGCTTGAAAGATCACCTGGACGAGAGGCTTATCCTGGAGATGTATTCTATCTTCATTCAAGACTTCTTGAAAGATCAAGCCGTTTAAGTGATGCGTTAGGTGGAGGCTCAATAACAGCACTTCCTATAATAGAGACACAGGCTGGTGATGTATCAGCATATATTCCAACAAATGTTATCTCTATCACAGATGGTCAGATATTCCTTGAAACTAACCTGTTTAATTCAGGTATGAGACCAGCCGTTAATGTAGGTCTTTCGGTTTCACGAGTTGGTGGTGCAGCCCAGACTAAGGCAATGAAGAAGGCATCAGGAAGCATAAGAATTGACCTTGCACAGTACAGAGAGATGGAAGTATTTACACAGTTTGCATCAGATCTTGATGATGCAACTAAGGCACAGTTACAGCACGGAAAAGCCCTTATGGAGCTTTTAAAGCAGCCACTCTGCCATCCACTTTCAATGCATGAGCAGGTTATGACACTTGTTATGGCTAACAACGGCGTATTTGATGAGATACCTACTAAGGAAGTTAAGAAACACCAGACAGAATTACTTGAATTCATAGATCTCAAGCGTCCTGAAATAGGAAAGCAGATTGAAGATAAGAAAGAGATTAATGATGAGCTGGTTAAGAATATTCTGGAAGCAGTAAAAGAATTTGCATAATGCATGTGTGCTAAAAGAAAGGTAAGCGTATAGATATGGCAAACACAAAGGAAATTCAGGATCGAATAAAAAGTATCAATGATACATTAAAGATTACTAATGCCATGTATATGATTTCTTCTTCCAAGCTTAAGAAATCTAAGAAAATGCTTTCAGACACGGAACCATACTTTTTCACTCTGCAGTCAGAAATGAGCCGAATCTTAAGACATATACCTGATATAAGCAGTATATATTTTAAGACAAATGAGGATAAAGACGCAGCGGATAAAAAGGTAGGCTACATAGTTATTACTGCTGATAAGGGACTTGCAGGTTCATATAACCATAATGTTTTAAAGATTGCGCAGGAGCAGCTTGAAAAGAATCCTAATCATTCATTATTCGTATTAGGAGAACTTGGACGACATTATTTTGAACAGCGCGGTATTGAGATTGAGAAGCAGTTCCACTATACAGTTCAGAATCCTACTCTTAACAGAGCAAGAAATATTTCAGAAGAAATAATAGAACTGTACAGAAAAGGTGAACTTGATGAGGTGTATATCATATACACAAGTATGATTAATGCTATTCAGGAGGAAACACAGATTGAACAGCTTCTTCCTCTTAAGAAGGCAGATTTCAATATCCAGATACCGGTTGATTTCAAAAGAGAGGAACTTGCATTAAAACCTTCCCCAGAAGTAGTTATGGACAGAATTGTTCCTGATTATATAGTTGGTTTCGTATACGGAGCTTTGGTAGAGTCATTCTCCTGCGAACAGAATGCCCGTATGATGGCGATGGAGGCTGCATCAAAGAGTGCAAAGGATATGCTGCACGATCTTGATATACAGTATAACAGAGCCAGACAGGCTTCAATCACACAGGAAATAACTGAGGTTATCGCTGGTGCGAAGTCGCAGAAGAAGAAACGAAAGAAATAATGCGACGGATAGGAGATAATATGAGTAATAAAGGAAAGATTATACAGGTAATGGGACCTGTTGTCGATGTAGCGTTTGAAGATGAGAACCTTCCGGCAATCAGGGACGCACTTGAAGTTAATAATGGTGATAAAAAATGTGTAATGGAAGTTGCACAGCATATCGGTAACGATACAGTCCGCTGTATTATGCTTGCTTCCAGTGAAGGTCTTTGCAGAGACATGGAAGTAACAGCTACAGGCAGCGGCATTAAGACTCCTGTTGGAGAGAAAACTCTTGGCCGTCTCTTTAATGTATTAGGAGAGGCTATTGATGGTGGAGAGCAGCCAGACACAGAGGAGAAGTGGGAAATCCACAGAGAACCTCCAACATTTGAAGAACAGAATCCTGCAGAAGAGATTCTTGAGACAGGTATCAAGGTAATTGACCTTTTGGCACCTTATGCAAAGGGTGGTAAGATTGGTCTGTTTGGTGGTGCCGGAGTTGGTAAGACAGTTCTTATTCAGGAACTTATCAGCAATATTGCAACAGAGCATGGTGGATATTCAATATTCACAGGTGTAGGAGAAAGATCAAGAGAAGGTAACGACCTCTGGACAGAAATGAAAGAGTCGGGCGTTCTTGAAAAAACTGCCTTGGTGTTTGGTCAGATGAATGAACCACCTGGAGCACGTATGCGTGTTGCTGAGACAGGACTTACAATGGCTGAATATTTCCGTGATGAGAAGCATCAGAATGTGCTTTTATTCATTGATAATATATTCCGTTTCACACAGGCTGGTTCAGAGGTTTCAGCACTTCTTGGACGTATGCCTTCAGCCGTAGGTTATCAGCCAACACTTGCAACTGAGATGGGTGAATTACAGGAGAGAATTGCTTCTACAAAGAATGGTTCTGTAACATCAGTACAGGCAGTATATGTACCTGCCGATGACCTTACTGACCCTGCACCTGCAACAACATTTGCACATCTTGATGCAACTACAGTTCTTTCAAGAAAGATAGTTGAACAGGGTATCTACCCAGCCGTAGACCCTCTTGATTCTACATCAAGAATTCTTGAGCCGGACATTGTAGGTGAGGAGCATTATGAGGTAGCAAGAAAGGTTCAGGAAATCCTCCAGAAGTACAAGGAATTACAGGATATCATTGCTATTCTTGGTATGGAAGAGCTTGCAGATGAAGATAAGGTTACAGTATTCAGAGCAAGAAAGATTCAGAAATTCTTATCACAGCCATTCCATGTTGCTGAGAACTTCACAGGTATTCCTGGTGTATATGTTCCATTAAAGGAGACTATAAGAGGTTTCAAGGCAATTATTGATGGTGAGATGGACGAATATCCTGAGAACGCATTTTTCAATGTAGGAACTATAGATGATGTTATTAAAAAGGCTGAGAAGATGCAGTAACATCCTGCCAGAAAGGAAAAACTAATGGCTACAAGTTCATTTTATTTAAAAGTAATATCAGCTAACCGGGTGTTTTTCGCTGGCAAATGCCGTTCTCTGATTGTGCCTGAGTTCGATGGACAGAAGGAAATTCTTGCCCATCATGAAGACATGGTTATTGCAATTGATGAAGGTCAGATGAAGTTCCAGCCAGAGGGCAGCGACGAGTGGATTCATGCTGTTGTTGGAATGGGATTTGTTGAAATCGTCAACAACCGTGTAACTCTTCTTGTTGAGACAGCAGAAAAGCCTGAGGAAATCGATGTAAGAAGAGCAGAGGAAGCTAAGCAGAGGGCTGAGGAGAGACTTCGCCAGAAGCAGAGTATCCATGAGTATTATCACTCAAGAGCAGCACTTGCAAGAGCTATGGCAAGACTTAAGGCAACATCTGGAAAGTAGAATTTATGATACATATGTGGGTTTGCACCTGCCAGAATGCTTGTGAATAGCATTCTGGCAGGTGCTTTTTGTCGTGCAGGGATAATGGTTAGCCATGGCGTGGTGGATTGGACGTTAAAGTAGTGAGAAAGCGCGCTGAAGTCCAAAAGAGAAGCCAAAGCGCGGCGAATTGGACGTTGAAGCGGTGGGAAGGCGTGTTGAAGTCCAAAAGGGAAGCCGAGCCGCGGCAGATCGGACGTTGAAGCGGCGGGAAGGCGTGTTAAAGTCCAAAAGGGAAGAGTCAGTCTGACGATTTGGACCTTAGAGAGGTGTGATGAACAGAGAAAGTCCAAAAGGGGTGCCGAAGCATGTAGAATTGTTCTTTATAAGATACTTGTAAATAAATATTCAGCTTGCTATAATATGCAAGATGTATTTTGTATACACAAATAAAGTGATTGGAATTAACAAAATACACAATCAGGGAGGAACTTAAGATGTTATCTATGAAAGAAGCGATAGAGAATTATGTGGAAGGTTGTGTTGGGAAGGTTGACTGTCCAGCATACAAGCTTTTTATGAAAGCCATACTTGCAGGAATGATGATTGCATTTGGCGCAGCCGGAAGCAGTGTGGCAGCACATGATATCGTCAATGTAGGAATTGCACGTCTGGTTGCAGGAGTTGTATTCCCAATGGGACTTATGATGGTTGTTATGACAGGAGCAGAACTTTTTACAGGAGACTGTCTGGCAATTATGGCAACTGTACAGAAGAAGCACACAGCACTTAAGCTTATACGAATGCTTATTGTAGTATATCTGGGAAATCTTCTTGGCTCGTTAATGCTTACATGTATTGATTATGTAAGCGGGCAGTATAATTATTCATCGGGAATACTTGGTGCATATACAATTAAAGTAGCACTTGGAAAATGTAATCTTGATTTTACAACAGCGCTTGCATCGGGAATATTATGTAACATACTTGTGTGTGCAGCAGTTATGCTTGCGGCACGTGCAAAGGATGTAACCGGAAAACTGTTATGTTGTTTTTTTATAATACTGCTTTTTGTTGTAAGCGGTTATGAGCATTGTGTTGCTAATATGTATTATGTACCTGCAGGAATGATAGCAAAACTTAATCCGTTATATGTGAAAGATGCTATGGAGCAATATGGTTATACAGCACAGCAGCTTAGTACATTGAATATACCGAATTTTATATTTAATAATCTTATTCCTGTTACAATAGGTAATATTGTTGGAGGAATGGCATTCTTCGGAATACCGTTGATGTATATTAATGGTGTTGGTGGAAAGAAGGCGTGAGACATCCTTAAACACATGTATATAGATAGACGATGTGGCTCAGATACTTTACAATTATGTTTAGAGAATGGTGTTAAATGAAATGTCATGAAGGCAATAGATATAATTGTATCAGAAGTGTTTGAGAGGTTTACTCAGAATAGAAAGACATCACAGAAACATTTTAGAAGATTAGAATAATATACTTCACAAACAGACTGATGGGGCAAAAATGGATAATATAATGTTTATTTTTGGTTTCTAATATAACATAGAGGGTACATCAGATTTTGTCTGGTACACCCTCTTTTTCTGTTTAAATATTACTTTTCTGGATATGTATATGAAATCTCCATGATTCTATTTTCTGGATTGCGCGATATAGTTAATTCTGAATCACCTTTTTTAGCCATAAAGAATGAACTGTCGAATGACAAATCCGTGGTAAATCCTGCTGATTTGCATTTATTACCATATGTATTAAATTGACTTTGCGTTGGCTCGTACACAAAAATGTCTGTTCAAGTTGAGCTCTCGTAATGAATGTTAATATTATCAATTTCCGGATAAGGCAACTCAGTCAACAATGGGTCAGACTCCCATTCGTCTTTAGTGGTTGACGGACCATCGTATGTCGTCCATGAAGCATTTTCAACACTTTCTGGACTCTCAATACCACTGTTGTTATTTGCTTGGGTACTATCTGATGATATACCTCCGCATCCCATAATACTTATAGCTGTTGATGTTGTTAATAAAACTAGAATTATTTTTTTTATATGTTCGATGCACATTTACTTGAATGATGTGGCAAAAATAGTGTATCATTCAACAATAATTTAATCGTTATATAGACATCTCCTTTTTATTGCATTTAAGCTATTCATTATATAGCCATTCAAATATATGCTCTTTTAACAATGAAATTACGAACTCTGGGTTGATTATACCATACCACCAATTATGTCATTCATTTTATCGAGAGCAGACTTCCTCTCTCTTATAGCAATCTCTAATGGCATTTTTGCATATGAAGCCGTAGTCAATTCCTCAACAGTCCATGCATCTCCTAAAAATGACATTTCATCAATAAAAATACTTATTTCTTCTTTTTTCATAACATACAAACCTCTCATAACTTAAATATACTGTCTAAGCCATTCTGGCATATTAGGATCATCAAGATTCCATGATACTTCCTCATGTTCATCTTCTTCCCAATTATTTTCGTCTCCATTAAAAAATTTGTATCTATGGCACTTGTATTTAACAACCTGGCCGCCTTCAAGTCTGTACTCATTCCAATAGTAGCTATTTTTACTGTGTCCTTCCCATTCATTAGTTCTGTAAATTAACATAAGCATTCTCCTTTCATTTTCCATGATATTCATTATTAAAAATATTTGATTAAACATGGTTATAATAAATATTAGCCTTCAATCATTCCGTCGAAATCATCTTCATCTGTATGAATCTCATAATCGCAATTTGTACACTCCCAAAACTCATCCCAATACATAGTATTTCCGCAACAAGGGCAATGTTTAAATGGTCTTTCGCTTTTATTTTCGTTTAATATTCCAGAGCAATATGGACAATATCCATAATCTGATTCATCATATACCTTACCGCAATCTGGACACATTTGCATATATCTCACCTCCTTCATTTATATTAATAAAATTATTAATCCTTAATCTCTTCATAGCAACTATATCCACCAAAAACAGATATGGCATCTGCTATAAATCTGCACCCCTCTTTTCCAATCGCTTTCTCTCTAAGTTTAGCTACATCACCATACATAAAACTTGATGCACCATATCTTACAAATATGTCTTTGGTCACATTAGGTTTTAACTCATTACAATTTTCATACATCATTTTAACTAATAACTGTACTTCCGTATCTGCAGGACCATATGCTTTTCTTTTAAGTATCTCATTTGGAAGCACTCTATCTAAAAATATAGCGTCCTTGTTTGATAGCTGTTCTTCCAATTCCATCATATATTTAGTAACTTGAACAGTTTCTTCTTCACTTAACCCGTCATCTGACGAATTAAGCATCGTATCAATTATATTTTTATATTTCTTTACATTAGGGTTGGAATTGACATTCCAATTATCTAAAGCATACTCTTGAAATTCTTTGAATTTCATATCACCTATTTTTTTAGGTCTACTTGGAAAACGCCCAGTTAATTTAATATAATTTGCCAATCCAATATGCTTTTCAATTTGAGATTTTTTGTATTCCAATTCTTTAATCTTATCTTCAATTGTAGGACCATAATCAAAGTCATCATTTTCTGCTATTTCACGTAACTCTTTTAAAGTGTATCCCATACCTTTAAAAACACGAATATACCATATTCTCTCAATTTCATTATCATTATAAGTTCTATAAAAGCAGCCATCCTTCTTTATAGGTATTAATCCGGCTTTCTCATACGAGCGTAACTCATCACGCGATATTCCTAAATTTTCTCTAATCCATTTTGCTCCATATTCCATTTAATCACCTCCTGACAAACTTATTGTAAAACTCGGGTAGTACCCCGAGTCAACATATTTTAAAAAAATTTTATTTAGTTTCAAACAAACTTATCTCATGATTATTCATTGCTTTCAAATTATAATTAAATGATAGAGCAAAAAATAGTGTATCGTCCAACCAGGTGATACATTTGCATCTGACAGCAACATGGTCGCAGAATATAGAGCAGAACCTATAAGAAGATATTATTTCTATTGCTTATAGGCAGAAATATTAGGATTTCTGCTCATAAAGCGCAGATTTCATTGTAAATACCTATAAATGATGGAAAACCACATTATCTATAGGCAATCTTTAGCTTTCTGGCAAGGATAATGTCTGATTCGAGAGAAGAATGTATAGAAAATACCTATAAGCTGTCAGAATATACGACTACCTATAGGTATCATGACAAAAAATCAGACAAGACACTTCTTCATCAATAATAATATGCCTATAAATCTTGAAATATAGATATTCTTATAGGAAATGTTTAACAACATTATAGTGGATTTATCCAATATATGCTACTAAATCAGAGCCAGCACCCATACAGCTATCATCTTGAACGTTATTCAGTAACAGATTTCTTGGCAGAACAGCAAGTCTTAACCCGACATATGTCAATACGGATTTAATATCTTATGTTTCAGTTGGCATTGCGTGCGCAATAATATTGCAACTCATATATATAAAGCTGAAGCGTAGAGCATAAGAAAACACCTCTTAATCAGCAATATACATTCTGATTAAGAGGTGTTTTTCTTCGTCCATTATTAGTAAGTATACTCATGGCGAGGGCAATAATAAAATGCCTGAAGCTGACTGTTACGGTTATAGGTAACTGTATAACAATCGGCTGATGCATCAGCATAAGTCTCAGGATTAACTCTGATAGTTATTGTCTGTCTGTGAGACTGTCCACTGTTACCGTGTTCTGCACTGGTATTATCCTGTCCTACCCCTTTGAGATTACTGATAGTCTGGACTGGGTACACTTTTGAATTGCGAATAACTCCATTTGCTGCAATAATCCCTCCTTGGACCTTATTTCAAAATGTTACTTCTACATTATATATCGGTCAAACGTGTTATATTATTACATTGAATTTCTTTATAAAAATGTATGATAGAGGAAGATAATATGCATGATGATGGAGATGTTTATATGGGAGAATACAAGCCACCTTTTGCTATAAAACTCATGAAATGTGATGGATATATTAAAATAGGCTCATAAAATGTGATTACAGCGGGGAAATTCCCTCATAGTACTATAACAGAATAAAGATATATACAAAATGCCCCATTCCGGACTAATCCAGAGTGGGGCTTATCTTTATGCATAAGCAGATAATGCTTAATTACTCAATCTCTTTTTTCTTAATTCTGTCAAGATAATCTTTAGTTTCCTTAGCAACTACACCGTTTAATGCTACAAGAGCTATAAGGTTAGGAATAGCCATCAGACCATTAAATATATCTGCAATTGTCCATACAGCAGATACTGTCATATAAGGACCAATGAATACGCAGAGGATATATATCCATCTGTATGCCTTGATGCATTTCTTCTTACCATTAGTAAGGTATTCAAGGCAGCGCTCAGAATAATAATCCCAGCCAAGAATAGTTGTAAATGCAAAGAATACGAGACATAACATAAGAATAAATGAAGCAACTCCATCAGGGAATGGAAGTCCTAACTGGAATGCTTTAGTTGTTACTGCAACACCTTCAAGTCCCATATCGTAAGCTCCTGTAAGAACAATTGCAATACCTGTAATTGAACAGATGATAATAGTATCAATAAAAGTACCTGTCATAGATACAAGACCCTGACGTACAGGTTCATTGGTACGGGCGGCAGCAGCGGCAATAGGTGCACTACCAAGACCTGCCTCATTAGAGAAGATACCTCTTGCAATACCCTTCTGCATAGCTACAACCATGGCACCAAGGGCACCACCAGCAGCGGCCTTAAGACCAAATGCACTCTGCACAATTGTAAGGATGGCAGCAGGAACATCTGTAATATTAAATAAAATAATAAGAATACCTGCTAAAAAATATGTTGCAGCCATGAAAGGAACAATAACCTGAGCAACCTTAGAAATTCTCTGGATTCCACCAATAAGAACAAGAGCAACACAGAATGTAAGGATAAGACAGCTTATAACTACAGTCCATGAATATGTTCTTCCAAATAATGAAACAGTCCATGCGTTTTTAGGATCAAAGAAATTATTAACAGCAGAAGAGATTCCGTTTACCTGTGTAAATGTACCAATTCCTAAAAGACCAACGCCTATACCAAAGAAAGCAAATATCTTGGCAAGCCATTTCCACTTAGGTCCCATACCATGTTCAATATAGTTAAAAGGACCACCAACAACATGACCATCTTCGTCAACCTGTCTGAACTTAACTGCTAAAAGACATTCTGCGTACTTGGTAGCAGTACCAACTAAGGCAGCAAGCCACATCCAGAATAATGCACCAGGACCGCCTGAGACAATGGCAGTAGCAACACCTACGATATTACCAGTACCAATTGTTGCTGAAAGTGCTGTACATAGTGCTGCGAAACTGCTCACTTCACCGTGCTTTCCATCAGTTTCGTCTTTGAAAATGTACTTAAAAGCACGACCAAGATTAGTAAACTGAACACCCTTAAGTCTGATAGTAAGAAACAGACCAACTGAAAGTATAAGGACAATGAGTGGGATTCCCCAGACATATGCGTCAATAGTGTCGAGAATAGTATTGATTTTACTAAACATATTATGTATTCTCCCTTTTTATAAAAAATTAAGACAAATTTTAACATAAAACAACATTTTTTTCAATTGAATACTGTTATTTCCTAATATAATAAATAATTTTGTTAAATGTTGCTTATTGACAAACTCTGTCAATTTATATATTATTGTTGAAAACAAAGGCGTTTTGCAGATAAAGCAAGACGCTTTTTCCATATTATTAAGGTATTATCCGGAAGATATAATCGGGAGAGACTGTTTAAAAATGCAGCGCCGAAGGTGACAGCGAAAACTCTCAGGCAAAAGGACCGGTTATGGACGGAACTCTGGAGAGCTGTGTAGATACAGCACCGAAGAAGCAATTTCTAAGCAGAGGGATGAGGAATATTGAGGCTGATTTGCTTGGGGAGAATCTTTCAGGTTTTTAACAGAGGCATAGGTGTATTAAAGTGCGCCTGTAGCCTCTTGTTTTTATGTAAAGATATATTAGGAAGGGAATCTTCTTTGGAATCTTGATAAGGCGGGATTGCAAGGCACGAAAAGGCTAAAGCAAAGGAGAGAAACATTATGAAGACAGACATTGAAATTGCACAGGAAGCAGTAATGGAGCCAATTAAGAATGTTGCAGCCAGATGCGGCATAAGCGAGGATGATCTTGAATTATACGGAAAGTATAAGGCTAAGATATCAGATGAGTACATCAACAGTGTCAAAGACAATGAAGATGGAAAGTTAATTCTTGTTACAGCCATTAATCCAACTCCGGCAGGAGAGGGAAAGACAACAATTACTGTAGGGCTTGGAGAAGCATTTGGAAAGCTTGGCAAGAAGGCAGTTATAGCACTTCGTGAGCCATCACTTGGTCCATGTTTCGGTATCAAAGGTGGAGCAGCAGGTGGTGGATATGCACAGGTTGTTCCTATGGAAGAGCTTAATCTGCATTTTACAGGCGATTTCCATGCAATCACATCAGCTAATAACTTATGTGCGGCACTTCTTGATAACCATATACAGCAGGGTAACGAACTTGGAATTGACCCAAGATGTGTTACATGGAAAAGATGTATGGATATGAACGACCGTGTTCTTAGAAATATAGTTGTAGGTCTTGGTTCTAAGGTTGACGGAACTGTAAGAGAGGATCATTTTGTTATCACAGTTGCGTCAGAGATTATGGCAGTTTTATGTCTTGCAGCAGATATGAAGGATTTAAAGGAAAGACTTGGCAGGATGGTAGTTGCCTACAATTATCAGGGACAGCCTGTTACTGCTGCAGATATCAAGGCAGTAGGTTCAATGGCTGCATTGTTAAAGGATGCATTAAAGCCTAACCTTATCCAGACACTTGAGCATACACCTGCATTAGTGCATGGTGGTCCATTTGCTAATATTGCACATGGCTGTAATTCAGTAAGAGCAACTAAGACGGCACTTAAGATGGCAGATTATGTAATCACAGAGGCAGGATTTGGAGCAGATTTAGGAGCAGAGAAATTCTTCGACATCAAGTGCCGTAAGTCAGGCTTAAAGCCAGATGCAGTTGTATTAGTAGCAACAGTAAGAGCACTTAAGTACAACGGTGGAGTACCTAAGACAGAATTATCAGCAGAGAATCTTGACGCATTAAAGAAGGGAATCGTAAACCTTGAAAAGCACATCGAGAATTTGCAGAAATATGGCGTGCCTGTAGTTGTTACACTTAATGCATTTGTATCAGATACACAGGCAGAATTAGATTATATACAGAAGTTCTGTGAAGATAAAGGCTGTGAATTCGCCCTTGCCAAGGTATGGGAAAAAGGTGGAGAAGGTGGAATTGAGCTTGCAGAAAAAGTTCTTAAGACACTTGAGACAAAGAAGAGCAATTTCCACTGCCTGTATGAAACAGACCAGCCGGTTAAAGCAAAGATTGAGACAATTGCTAAAGAAATATACGGCGCAGGAAGTGTTAATTATTCACCAGCAGCTAACAAGCAGATTGCACAGCTTGAACAGTTAGGATTTGGTAATCTTCCAATCTGTATGGCTAAGACACAGTATTCGCTTTCAGACGATCCGACATTACTTGGCCGTCCGGAAGGATTTGAGATGAATGTAAGAGAAGCATATGTATCAGCCGGTGCAGGCTTCATAGTAGTGCTTACAGGTTCAGTAATGACAATGCCAGGACTTTCAAAATCACCAGCGGCATATAATATAGATGTTAATGATGATGGGGTAATAACTGGGTTATTCTAGAAAAGTGACTCCCGGGAGTGGGAGGCAGGTGGTTGTGTAGTGTATTTTCAAACGCGCTCTCGCTCGGACGAAAACGCAGCGGTACTAAGATTTTGTGAGGTTTGTCGCCTTTGGCGACTCCCTCGCAAAATCAAGTGCCGGCGTTTCCGTACGGTTTGAAACTACACTACACAACCACCTGCCTCCAAACTTCCGGGAGTTTTTCTACATAAGAGATGAGAATATCACTCCAGCCCCAACCTTGCAAAAGGCGTGGCGGAGCAGTTGTCCGGTAAAGAAAAGCCCAGCCGTGTATATTAGTAAAATCAAAACCGTATGAAGACGCCGGCACTTGATTTATAAAGGCAGCCGCCATAGGCGGCAAACCTTTATAAATCTTAGTACCGCTGCGTCGGAATCCGAGCGGAAGCGTGTTTTGATTTTACTAATATACACGGCTGGGCGTGCTTTAGGGGAGCAACTTCCTACAGCATAACCCCCGACTTCTCCTTACTTCTCTCAATCATATGATTCAGTTTCTCAAATGGTTTCTGTAAGAACAATCCGATAATCAGCGAAACAACTATATATATAGAAAGAAATGCGAGATTCTTAATGTAATCATATCTGTACATTCCTGCTATACATTCTCTTAATGCATCCATTGAATATGGGAAGAGCAGGAACCGGTATATTATCTGGTAGGCGTTAGGAAGTACTTCTATAGGGAATGTACCGCCTGAGCCGGCAACCTGTATAACGAGCAGGACAATTCCAAGTGCTTCACCGATATTTCCAAATGCAACAGTAAGGCTGTACATAAAGAAGGTGAATACGAAGCTTGAGAATGCACATGCAACCCAGTAAAGGAATGGGTGGTAACACTGGATTCCTATGTAGAGAAGATTTCCAAGTGTTATAAGCAGTGCCTGAAGCTGTCCTACTGCAAAGAAGATAAAATACCTTCCGAAGAATTTTTCATATCTCTTTGCATCTGCTGGAATGTCCGGAGCAGGATGCACAGGTGTGTGCATAATAGCAACAAGTATAAGTCCACCAAACCACAGTGCAAGTATTGTGTAGAATGGTGAAGCACTTGTTCCATAGCTTTTAACAGCATATACCTGCTCTGTTGTTATATTTACAGGTGCAGAGAGAAAATCTCCCAAAGTATTGGCATCTGCATTTAACATCTCTGATAATAAACCATATGTATCCTGTTCAGTGATTGTGTTTAAGGTATTAATTGCGTTATCAAGCTTTGTCTCAAGGTCACTGAGAAGCTCTTTAGTCTGAGTGAGTGAGCCCGATGTAAGCTTAATTGCAGCAGACAGGTCTGCAACATCCATGTTCATGTCAGAATAAAGCTCTGTTAATGAACTCATAATGCTTTGAATCTGGGACATCTGGTTTGAAAGAGCAGATGATAATTCATTTAAAGATTCAGCGGAATTACCATTTACAAGTGCCTGTAAGGTTATTAACTGCTGCTGCTGTAACTGTAATTGTGTATAAACTTGCGGTGCAGCACTGTTTGAACTGCTGCTTATTGATGATGTAAGGTCAGTAATTGCAAGCATTGAGTTAAGAATTACATCGTATGTTGAAAGTGTAGTCCTTGCGGATGTAAGTCTGTTAATAACTGCATCCATAAGAGAACCGGTTTCTTTATCTGCATCTTTGATAACTGAGTCGCCAGTTCCGGCAATCGTAGATACGATTGTATCTATAAATGTCTGGTTTACCTGCTGCTGAACTGCTGTTTTAGCCTTGTCTGTTATCTTAGGTGCAATAGCGTTTGCTTTCTGGTTACAGTAATATTTTAACTGAGGATGTTCCATGGAATCACTTAAGAAGCTTATAAGATTCTTGGAAAAATTCTCTGGAACAACGAGGGCTGCATAATACTCACCGCTGTATACGCCTTCGATTGCTTCATCTGATGAAGCAACAAACTGCCAACCGATAGTGTTATTAGTTTTAAGCGCATCAATTATGTTGTCACCGACATTAAGCTCCGTTCCTTCAAGAGAAGTACCTTTGTCAACAGATACAACGGCAACTTTAATCCTGCTTGTGGAAGCCTGTCCATATGGATCCCAGTTTGACAGGATATTAAACCATGAATACAATGCAGGAATAACGGTAAGACCGATAATTACGCATAGTGCAATTACATTTGTTTTTATGTGGCGAAGGTCAGCCCGTATAATCTTAAATATATTTTTCATAACTGTACCTCACTTAAAAATGCTTTGATACTGTCTGTAAGAGAAGTATCAGCCTGTTTTTCCTTAATTTCAATATTGAGCTCATTGAGCTTTCTTGCGAGCTTGTCGTCAATATAATCAATAACTATAAGATAAGCACAGAATATAAAAAGTGAGATTACCCATAGAAGCAGATAAACAACCTTGGCTGTATCCATAGTAAACATAAGCACCATGAATACTAAAGGAATTATCATCATACATCTTAAGCAGACCTTTTTCTTGTGCTGGTTCTTAGCGTGCATATTTTCTGCAAATGCTGTGATTTCCGCAAGAACAACATCTATATTAAAATCATCATTTTGCATAAATTCATTGCTCCTTTACATAAAATGTGTTTCTTTCATACGGCGTTCGAAGAACTCGCGTACTTCAAGAAGTGACTTTCTGATTCCAAGTCCCAGAATAAGTGAAATAACAGCATAAGCGCATAATTTCACAAGAAATACAGTGTAATCACACTGATATAATCCGCTTATTGCCTCCCTCATGGCATTGATTGCATAAGGGAATGGGAAGTAAAGGTACACATTCTGGAAGAATTCAGGAAGAAGTTCTATTGGATAAGTTCCGCCTGAACCGGCAATCTGTAACACAATCATAACTACAGCGATAGCTTTTCCCAAATCACCAAATGTAAGAACAAGTGTATATATAAATAATGTAAATACAAAGCTTGCTATAGCGGCTGCAAGCCACAGCATGAATGGGTGGGTGCAGTCAATTTTTAAAATGTACAAATCACCAAGAACAACTACAAGAGCCTGAAGCTGTCCCATTGCAAGGAAGAGTAGTGCACGACCCATATATTTCTGATGTTCTGTGGCATCCTTGAATTCATCATCCTCATAGTCAACCTTTACTTTCATAAGGGCAACTAAAACAATTCCTCCAACCCAGAGAGCAAGTGTTGTATAGAAAGGTGTAACACTTGTTCCATAGTTAGTCTGCATATAGACGTAAATTTCTTCTACCTGTACAGGTTCTGACAGGAATGACGCTATTGACTGTGCGTCAGAGTTGATGAAATCCATTATCAGTTTATATGTAGAAGATGAACTTATATCTCCTACTGAACCAGATATGGTATCAAGTCTTTTGTTGAGTGAATCAAGTAATGTTTTTGTGCTTTCTAGAGTTGTATTAATATTTACAGATATATCACTCACACCAAGGAGCATCTGTGATATTCCGTTAATATTGTCTCCGGCACTGCTTATATTAGCGGCAAGGCTGCTTACGGCATTCTTAATGGAAGCCTTAAGGAGGTTAACATTAGTTCTTATTACAGTCTGCATAATTGTCTGGCTCTTCTGAAGCTCTGTGCGGCACTGTTCAACAACAGACTTGATTAACTGGTATTTTGCCTGAAGTGTTTCAGGTGAATCAGTAAGAATATTGGCACACTGCTGAACAAGGTTGTATGCGATATTCTCCATAGCGTTAACAGAAGCTAGAGCTGACTTTAGGGCGGTGATAACTGCCGGATCAATGCCATCTACTTTGCTGAGGGAATCAATAGCGTCTTCAAGAGCCTTATTCTGGTCTATAAGTTCCTTTAACTGTTCGTTGGCTTTACTAAGCTCAACGCCAGCCTGTCCGACATCAGTTATTGAAAGCTGTATAGCTTTATCAAGAGAATCAAGTGCACTGTCAGTTAATTCATTCATAGCTTTAAGCTGCGCATCAATCTGGTTTGCAATATCATCTGTGACATTATCAAGAGATTTATTGGCAATATCAGCAACATCAGTTGTTCCGGTAAGAACATCTTTAATCTGTGGAAGAACCTCCTGAAGTTTTGCAAGATTATCTGCCAGGTCTGAATTACTCTTAATAAACATGTCAATCATGGTATCGTAAGAATTAATATTGGCAGATACACTCTGTAAATCCTTAACTGTCTTTTCAATAATTGAAGGATCATTTTCAGCTATTTCGTTAAGTCCCTGCATAATAGTCTTAACACACACATCAATGAATTCGGAATTGATAGTGTTCTGAAGAGTGCTTTTTCCTGTATCTGTAATCTTGGAAGCAACAGCATTTTTCTTGGAATTCTCATAGTATGTAACTGTTGGTGGATTAAGACCATTGTCAAGGAAGTCATACAGGCTTCGTGAAAAGTCCTCACCAACAACGATAACGGCATAGTACTTCCCGGCATTCAGTTTATTCATGGCTTCATCTTTAGTTTCCGGAAAACGCCAGCCTAATTTATCATTCGAATGAAGCTGTTCAACAATCTGTTCTCCCATATTGATAGTGGAATCATCAGATTCAGAGTAGCCTTCATCTTCAGAAACAATAGCAATCTGGACAGACGCAGTGTTTGCGTAAGGATCCCAGTTGGAATATATGTTAAACCATGCGTAAAGCGATGGAATAAGGCACAGACCAAGCGCAATGGCTAAAGCCAGAATATTCCTGCTAAGACCTTTCAAATCTTTTTTGAAAATCTTAAATATCATAACATTCCTCAATTCTTTAATTATCGTTTAAAACTTATATGTATTTTACTTAAGAAACTGGGGAAAATCAATACAGAGAGGATAAATCAGACATATTTAATAATTTAAGAAAGGATACGGATTTATGAACATATTGTATTGTGGTGATAAACCAATGCAGAAGGGGATTCTTTTATCTTCAATGTCTCTTATTAAAAATGTGGATGAACCGTTAAATATATATATTCTTACGGTTGATTACAGGGAAAAAGGTATCAATTACAAGCCGGTCGATAAAGCATTTGCAAAATATCTGAAAGAAAAATTGAATAAATCGGACATTAAAGTAAATATCTTTCTTGTTGATGTTACAAGATATTTTGTTGAGGAGCTGCCGGAGGCAAATATGCAGAGCAGATTTACTGCGTGCTGTATGCTGCGCCTTTTTGCCGATAAGACAGATATTAAGGATAGAGTTCTTTATCTGGATACTGATGTGTTGTGCAGAAAAGATTTCAGGGATTTTTATTATCAGAATATGGATGGCATAGAGATTGCGGGAGTTTCTGATTATTATGGCAGATGGCTTTTCGGTGATGGTTACATTAATTCCGGAGTAATGCTTATGAATATGAGGATGATAAGACAGAACGGGCTTCTGGAGAAATGTCGTGAACAGTGCATAAGAAAGGAAATGTTTATGCCTGACCAGACGGCTGTTAATACATTTGCAACAAGAGTTAATCTGTGCGGACGAAAGTTTAATGACCAGAGGAGGCTGCATGACAACACTGTTTTTCAGCATTTTACAACTACATTCCGGGTGTTTCCGGTGATAAGGACTGTTTCAGTCAAGCCGTGGGAGATTGATAAAATGCATAATATACTTGGGCTTCATGAATATGATGAGCTTCTGGATTCTTATAACAGGGAGCATGAAGAGTACATGGCAGTTTCACGTATTCCTGTGTTTTTCTCTATTAATGAACAGTACGCACCATATCTGGCAGTGTGCCTTAAATCGTTGGCTGTACATGTGGCTTGTGATGAGCGTTACCGCATTATTGTTATGTGCGATAATGTGAAGAATATTACGATGATTCAGCTTCGTAATGTGATAAAGGATTATGAAAACATAGATATTGAATTCGTTGATATAAGAAAGAAAATGTACGAATATTCTGAAAGCTTTGGACAGACAGTTACTGACAGGCAGGAAAACAGGCTTTATTCAGGCGAGTTTACACTGACGATATATTTCAGGTTATTTATTGCAGAGCTTTTTCCAGAGCTTAATAAAGCTGTGTATATTGACTCTGATACCGTAATAAATGATGACATTGCAAAGCTTTATTCAGTTGATATGGGAGATGCAATGTTTGGTGCAGTAAGAGATACATTTGCAGGAAAGAATACAATACTGGCTCATTACATTGAAAATGTAGTGGGAATAGAGCGGGATGAATATGTCAATTCAGGAGTGCTTCTTATGAATCTTGATAAGATAAGACAGGCTCATCTGGCAGATAGATTCTTAAAGCTTATGGCTGAATATCACTTTGACAGTGTTGCACCTGACCAGGATTATATTAATGCTATGTGTGCAAAAGAAATATATTTTCTTGATAAGGAATGGAATGTTATGCCTAACAAGGGCGGGGAGTATATAGCAAGACCGAAGCTGATACATTATAACCTGTTTGACAAGCCGTGGCATTACAGCGAGATTCCGTATGAGGAGTATTTCTGGCAGTATGCGGCGGAGTCGGGATTTTATCCGTTGCTGATTAAACAGCGCAAGCAGTATGGGGATAATGAAAGGAAAGCTGACCGTGAGAATTTAAAGAAGCTTCTTGCAAGGGCTGAGAATATTGCGGACGGTGATGGGATTAAGTTTTCTGATGTTGTGGGAAGCAGATTTGTTGTGGATAGTGGTTTCGTAAAGGATAGCAGTGATGCTGCAAAATAAATTATGTCGGAGGAGATATGATTGGTGATAGGGAGCAGGTCTATGAAAATATTAGGACGGCTGTAAGCCTTAATCAGTTGAATTCAAAGGTTGAGCCGGGAGACCCTAAGCTGTTACGCGAAGATAAAGAAGCATTACTAAGACATTATATTGATTACCGCACAGCATATGGTTTTTGTGTGAAGAAATATATTGCAGAAGCTATATTTCATGCCGGGACTTCTGCGGTGGGGCTTATAACACAAGTTGACGGACTTGAGAATCTTTCTGGAATCAGAGGTCCTGCGATTGTAACAAGCAATCATTTCAGCCCGTTAGACCCTGCAATTGTCAGGTTTGCAATGAGAAAAGCTGGATTCAGAAGAATAAGTATTGTTAATCAGGATACTAACCTTGCGATGAAAGGTTTTGTCGGGTATATGCAAAAATATGCCGACACAATGCCCGTAAGCAGCCTGAAATGGTTTATGGAGACTGAGTTTCCTAATCAGATTGAGAATGCACTTGATGAAAACAAACTTGTGCTTATATATCCTGAGCAGGAAATGTGGTTTAATTATCGGAAGCCCCGTCCATGCAAAAGAGGTGCATATCTGTATGCGGTAAAGTTTAATGTGCCGGTGATTTCGCTGTTTGTTGAACAGCAGGTTAAAAGTACACATTTGCACACATTCAGGGTACATGTTCTGCCAGTAATATATCCGGACAGACAGCTTGATGAAAGAACAGCAAGTGTAAGAATGCAGCACACAGACTATGAGCAGAAATGTGCTGCGTATGTCAAGGCATATGGAAAAAAGCTGACATATGATTTTGAAGAGGGCGATATTGTGGGAAGATGAAAGCATTTGACGCGGAAAGAATTGAAGTGTATATATATTTGAAGAAATTACAAAGATTGAGAGGAAAATGTATATGAAGATACATTCAGTGGCAGTACTTGGAGCAGGAGCAGTCGGCTCTTATGTTATATGGGGACTTTCAGAAAAGAAGGATATAAGTTTAAGCGTTATTGCAAAGGGCGAAAGAGCGGAAAGACTTAAGGCAGAAGGCTGTCTGATTAATGGAAAGACATACCACCCGGAGGTATTGACCCCAGAGGAAGCAAAAGGTGTTGACCTTCTTGTTGTATCATTAAAATACGGCGCACTTGCAGGTGCATTAGATGATATTATGGAAGCCGTCGGTGAGAATACAATAGTCATGAGTCTTATGAATGGTGTTGACAGTGAAGAGATAATATCTACCAAGATAGATAAATCACATATCATTTATTCACTTATAAAGGTGGCGTCACACCGCGAAGGTAAGGAATATGTGTTCAATCCTGAGACTACAATAGGCATTATATATGGAGAGGAAACTGCACCATTTGAGAGTGAGAGAGTTGCGGCAATAAGAGATTTATTTGATGGAACAGGACTTAATTACAGAGTGACTGAACATATCAAAGAAGAGATATGGAGCAAGTATAGACTTAATATCTGTAACAATCTTCCACAGGCTATTATTGGAGCAGGTGTTGGCTGTTATACTGACAGTGAGCATATGAAAGCAATCAGCAAAGGATTACGTAAGGAGGTTGAAGCAGTAGCTCTTGCCAAAGGCATTGATATGAGCAGGTGTGCAGATAACTCAAGCCGAGGAAGCGCTGTTCCGCCAACAGCAAGATATTCAACACTGCAAGATATTGACGCTGGCAGACACACAGAGATAGATATGTTCTCTGGCGCAATGATGCGCATGGGGAAAGAACTTGGAATTGATACACCATATAATGAATATACATATCACATCATCAAGGCACTTGAAGAGAAGAATGATGGCATGTTTGATTATGATGAGAATAGTGAGGCTGTGACTTATTCTAAGTAGTGGCAGACGGATTTAGCAGGCATGTGGGGTACAAGACAGAAAATATAAGATATTAATCATGGCGCAGCCTTTTTAAGGGCTGCGCTTATTGCTTCTATAAAGACGGAATATGTATATCTGTTGGCTGAATCATAGGTTATGTTGGTTGTGCCGGCTTCCATGACTTTAGCAGCAACTTCATCAAATGAAGTTGTGAGCTTAGGGTACATAGTTGTGATTGATTCAGAAAGATTAACAAGCTCAATGCTGTTAATGTTAGAGGAATCAACTGTGACCTGGATATCAACGGGGTTGCCGTCTAACAGAATAGAGGCGGTATATACTCCGGGGCAGAATTTAGGAGCGTCGGCATTATCAAGGGGTGTCTCAATATTAGAAGAAGCAGAAGCATTTACAGTGCTGCTCTTAGGTTTAGTAGTATTCCTGGAATTATCAGAACTATTGCTGCCAAGACGGATAACAGCGAATATAATAAAAGCTATTATAATAGCAGCGATAACCGCTCCAATAAGGAGCTTTTTAAATGGAATAACAACAATTTTAGTCTGACTCATCACAAAGAAACCTGCCCTTCATATTCATTATTACAAAATATATGGTATGGAGTGGGAGATTATGATTAAAATGTGGTATATTAATTACAAATGTATTCATTAAATGATAATGCATAGCTTGAAAAAAACCTACTAAATTGTTAAATATGATGAAATGGTAGGTTTATGAAGAGGTGAATGATTATGAACAGTAGATTAATCAAAACATTTGCAGTAATAGTGATTATAGCGGCAGGCATGACAGCATGTGGACAAAAGAAAAATGTCACAACAGATGATGTATCAGAAAAAGAGACGGCGAACATACAGGAGACTGCAGCACAGGAAGTGACAGCACAGAAAATTATAACACAGGAGATTACAACTGAAAAAGAACCAGAGGATGACGAATATGTACTTGTTAAGAAATATATACCGGACATATATGTGGAATTAAGATATGCAACAGAGAATAACTTTACAGGGGTAAAGATATACGATTTCACGGAAGCATACCTCCGATATGGAACTGTTAAGAAGCTGGCACAGGTACAAAAGGAATTGAAGCAGCAGGGATACAGCTTAAAGATTTGGGATGCATACAGACCGTTTGAGGCACAGCAGAAATTATGGGAAGTATATCCGGACCCTAATTATGTGGCAAATCCGGCTAACGGAATGAAAAAGCATAATCTTGGAGGAACAGTGGATATTACAATGGTTGCTGCTGATGGAAGTGTTATATCAATGCCGACAGAATTTGATGATTTCTCTCTAAAAGCAGACAGGAATTATTCTGATATAGAAGATGAAGAGGCTGTGAAAAATGTGATGATTCTACAGAATGCTATGGAAAATAACGGATTTACAGGCTATCAGGGAGAATGGTGGGACTATTCAGATACGGTGGAATATGAAGCGGTTGATTTCGAACCATGATGAGACATGATATGAAAAAGTGCATTATGGTAAAGCAAATGATGGTAAAGTCTATTATAGAAAGATTAGGGGAGTAACACATGTCATTACAATTAATTCTGGGAAGCTCAGGTGCGGGTAAATCGCACTATCTTTATACGCATATAATTGAAGAGTCAATGAAGAATCCTGACAGGAATTATATAGTTGTTGTGCCTGAGCAGTACACTATGGCAATTCAGAAAAGACTGGTGTCCATGCATCCAAGAAAAGGAATACTTAATATAGATGTTGTGAGCTTTGAAAGGCTTGCGTATAAAGTATTTGAGGAAGTGGGTGAGGATAATCTTGAAGTCCTTGATGATACAGGAAAGAATCTGATTATTAAAAGAGTTTTAGAGCAGAACAAGGACAGATTAAAATATTTTGGAAGTAATCTGTCTAATACAGGATTTGTGTCAGAGATGAAGTCTGTTATATCGGAGATGCTTCAGTATGATATCAAGCCGGATGTTATGCAGGATGCGGCAGGTGCAGCATACAGTGATTCAGAGGGAAGTGCAGCACTTCAGTATAAGCTTGATGATATAGTACTTGTATATAACGCATTTGCAGAGTACATAGACAAGAATTATATAACTAAAGAAGAAATACTGGATAAATTATGCAGCAAGGTTACAGAGTCAGAGAGAATAAAGAATTGCGAGATAGTATTTGACGGATTCACAGGCTTTACTCCGGTTCAGTACAATTTAATGACAATTCTTTTATCAATGTGTCCGAAGATATATGTTTCTCTGACAATTGATGCATCTGAGCGTGAAAATTCAGTAAGAGGCAGGGAAGAACTTTTTTTCATGAGTAAGGACTGCGTATCAAAGCTTTATAAGATATGTGATGAAGAACATGTGAAAGTCCTTGAACCTGTGTATATTGCAGGAAAAGCAGTACCGGGAAAGAATGTAATTGTAAATGTTAATTCAAGATTTAAGAATTCAGAAGAACTGGATTTTCTGGAACAGAATCTTTTCAGAAACAATTCGGGAAGATTTAATAAGAAGACTGACAATATCGTTATATATGAGGGAGCTGTTGCCAAGGAAGAATTAACATTTGCAGCAGGAGAAATAATAAGACTTACAAGACTGTGTGGATATAGATATAACGAGATTGCGATAGTTACTGCGGACATGGATGGCTACGGCAAACTGGCGGCTAATATATTAAAGCAGAACGATATACCATATTTCTTAGATTACAAGCGCCATGTGACGGACAATCCATTTATTGCGGCAATTAACGGTGCACTTGGAATAATAGAGAATAATTACAGCTATGACAGCATATTAGGATTCCTAAGAACCGGAATGAGCGGAATGGAGCGCGAAGATATTGATCTGTTAGACAATTACTGTGTTGCAGTTGGAATCAGAGGCAGGGGAAAATGGCATGAACCATGGATAAGAAAGTTCAGGGGAACAGTCAATAATACTGACCTTGAGAAGCTTAATTCACTAAGAACAATGATAACGGATATGCTGGATCCATTGGAAGAAGTGCTAAAGTCAAAGGAATCAAATGTTGCTGATATGGTAAAGGCACTTTATGAGTTCCTTGTGCGTGAAGATATGGAACAGAAGGTAAGTGTGCTTAATGACAGCGAGTACACTGGTGATGAATATGCGCAGTTATATAAGAAAGTTATAGAAGTATTAGATAAAATGTATGCCCTTCTTGGAAGCGAGAAGGTTGGTATTAAAGAATTTAACAAGATACTTGCGTCAGGATTTCAGGAGATCAAGATAGGACTTATTCCGCAGACCAATGACTGTGTTGTTATCGGAGATATAGAAAGAACCCGTCTTGACAATATCAAGGTCATGTTCTTTGTCGGAATCAATGACGGCAATGTACCTAAGAAAGCTGATTCAAGAAGCGTTCTGTCAGAAAGCGACAGGGAGTATCTTGAGGATAAAGGGATTGTTATGTCCGCTTCCGTAAGAGAGAAAGCATTTACACAGAGATTCTATCTGTATCTTATTATGACAAAGAGTGCGGAGAAGCTTTACATGTCATATGCGGTAAAAAACAGCGAGGGTGCGGCGCTGATGCCTTCATATATTATAAGAAGCATGAGAAAAATGTTTTCACATTGCCTTAAGTTATCTTACAAAGACACGGCACAGCAGAATTCATATGTGACAATACCGCGGGCGGCTAACAGCTTTGATAATACTGAAATTGCTGCAAATGTAGATGAGAATATTATTGATTCACTTACTGGCGGCAGGCTTGTCGGAAGCGTCACATCTTTTGAGAACTTTGCAGAGTGTCCGCTGAGGTATTACTTAAGATATGGAGTTGATTTGAAGGAAAGGGAAGAATTCACATTTTCACCAGTAAACTTTGGCGTCGTACTGCATGCGGTTATCCGTGAGGTGTGCGACGAAATCAAGAAAAACGGTGAGTCGTACTATCTGATATCAGAGGAGAAGCGCCGCGAGATGGTAAAAAGAAGTGTCGCTGCAATTACTGACATATACCAGAACAGTATCCTTAAGGATTCAAGCCGTAATTCATTCATGATTAAGCGGATGGAAGACCTTGCAGACCGCACTGTATGGGCGATGGGTGAACAGTTAAAATGTGGTGATTTCGTGCCATTTGTATTCGAGCATAAGTTCAATATGGAAGTCGGGGACGGAGACAGAAAGCAGCTTATGAGCGGAACAATTGACCGCGTTGACATATGCGAAAACGGCACAGATGTATATGTAAGAATTATCGATTACAAGACAGGAAAGAAGGATTTCAACATAGTAAAGACCTACTACGGAATTGATATCCAGCTTATGGTCTACATGGAAGCGGCAATGAAGCTTGTGGCGAAGATGCGTCCGGGTAAAAATGTGATTCCTGCCGGAGTGTTCTACTACAACATAAGTGACCCGATTGTATCTGCGACAACAGAGAGTGCAGAAGAGATAGAGGATAAGATTAAGGGTGAACTGCGTCTTAAAGGAATGGTTAATTCGGATAAGGATATTGCCGAGAAGATGGACAATACCGAGGGTACATCACTTAATATTCCAGTTAGCAGAAAGGCTGACGGCGGATTTGACTCACGAAGAAGCAAGGTGATGAATACAGAGCAGTTTAATATACTTGGAAGATTCGTTGATGTAAGAGCCATTGATACTGCGGACAGAATTGCAGGTGGTGATATCAGGAGAAGTCCTTATAAAGATGGACAGTTTTCAAGCTGTGACAGATGTCCTTATGGGGCAGTGTGTGGATTTTCAGTGGATTTGCCAGGCTGCAATTACAGAAAATTAAAGAAATTCGATGATGAAGTATTATGGAATAATATAAAGGAAGGGGTTGATGAGAATGGAAAGAAAATGGACACCGGCGCAGAAGAGCGCGATTGATACAAGAGACTGTAATGTGCTGGTTTCGGCGGCTGCCGGTTCAGGAAAGACTGCTGTTCTGGTAGAGCGAATTATTTCCATGATTACAGACCCTGACAAGAATATAGATATAGACAGGCTGGTTGTTGTTACATTTACAAAGGCGGCAGCAGCCCAGATGAAAGACAAGATAAGAAAAGCACTTGATTCAATGCTTGACGAGAATCCGGGGGATGTGAACCTTTTAAGACAGATAACACTGCTTAACAACGCACAGATAACAACGATAGACAGTTTCTGTCTATGGATAATCAGAAATCATTTTCCAGAGGTTAATCTGGACCCGGGGTTCAGGATAATGGACGAGGGTGAGAAGAAGCTTATTGAAAATGATGTGTTGGAAGATGTGCTTGAGGAATTCTATGCCGAAGCAGATGAAGAATTCTTTAATCTTGTTGATGCATTTGGCATGGGACGGGACGATTCAGGGCTTGTGAGCATTATAGATAAAATATACCGTTTTTCAAGAAGCAATCCGTGGATTGATGAGTGGTTTGACGAGTGCATGTTAGTTTATGATGATGAGACTTACGATAATCCTGCAATTAAGGAGCTGTATGATTCAATTAAAAATGCACTTCTTGATTACCGTGATAAATACAACAGATTAGTAGATATCTGTTCTGAGCCGGCAGGACCTGCAGCATATACAGGTGCTTTGCAGTCTGACCTGCTTGGAATTAATGAGATGATTAATTCACAGGATTTTGGAGAGCTTGGCAGAAGGATAAGAATATTTTCATTTGAAGCTCTGTCAAGAAAGAAGGATGCAGGAGCAGACCCGGATATTAAGGAATATGTTAAGGGGCAGCGAAAGTTGTTTAAAGATTACATAGGACGGCTTAATGATAAGATATTCTTGAAAGATGATGAGGGAATATTTGCAGACATGCAGGGGGCAGGCATCCAGATACGGACTTTACTTAAAGTGGCAAAGGTGTATGCCAAGCGTGTTTCAGAGGTGAAGCGAGAGAAGGGCATAATTGATTTTAATGACATGGAACATCTTGCTCTTTCAATACTTGTAAAGAAAGAAGATGGAAAGCTTGTATACACAGAGACTGCCGACAAGCTTGCGAACAGATTTGAAGAGATACTGATAGACGAGTATCAGGATTCCAATCAGCTGCAGGAGGTTATTCTTAATGCGGTGTCAAAGACGAGACTGTCCGGTGAGAATAACAATATATACATGGTTGGAGATGTAAAGCAGAGCATATACAAGTTCCGTCTTGCCTGCCCGGAACTTTTCATAGAGAAGTACGATACATACGGCGAGACTGGCGATAATGTTAGAATTGAATTACAGAAGAATTTCCGAAGCCGGGAAAATGTACTTGAGTGTGCCAATGATGTGTTCAGTCATATCATGAATAAGAATTTTTCAGGAATCGGGTATGACGAATCTGTAAGGCTTAATGCGGGGTTTCCATATCCTGAATACAGTGACAGTAATTATGGTGATGAAGCCAACAAGAGTACAGATGTAATTCTTATATCTTCAGAGAATGAAGAAGAAGCTACGACAAGAGAGCTTGAGGCAGACAGGCTTGCAAAACTGATTGAGGGAATAGTTGCTTCTGGTGTAAATGTGTATGATTCAGATGAGAATATATACAGACCGGCAGAATACAGGGATATAGTAATTCTTACAAGGTCAGTTACAGGTTGGGCAGATACATTTGCAGATGCCCTGATGGACAGGGGGATACCGGCGTATACAGATTCGTCAACAGGATATTTCAGCGTGCGTGAGATACAGGTAATCTTAAGTATGCTTACAATAGTAGATAATCCGGTTCAGGAGATAAGCCTTGCGGCGGCAATGATGTCTTATTTTGGAGGATTTACGGCAGCGGAGCTTGGAATGGTGAGAAAGCTTGGCAGGGAGCATGCAGATAAGAATACACATAACAACCTGTATGAACATTTGAAAGCGGTTGCAGTGCTTGGCGGAGCAGATAAGATACAGGAGACGGATGTTAAGCAGCTGTCCGGCAAATGTGCATTATTTCTTGCAAAGCTCACAGAATACCGAGACAAGAGCAGTGTTGAGCCACTATATGATCTGTGCTGGGAGATGATATATGATTCAGGCTACTACGATTATGTGGGAACAATGCCTGCCGGAGCGCAGAGACAGGCTAACTTAAATGTCCTGCTGGAAAGAGCAGCGGGATATGGAAAGTCAAGCTATTCTGGTCTGTTTAATTTCTTAAGATATATTGAAAGACTTAAGAAGTTTGACGAAGATTTTGCAGAGGGGGCTGCCAGTCTTGATAATGAGAATCTTGTAAGAATTATGAGTATCCATAAGAGTAAAGGTCTTGAATTTCCGATTGTAATACTTGCAGGAGCACATAAGAGCATTAACTTTATGGACGCAACTGCGCCTGTGCTTGTAGACCAGAACTTAGGAATTGCAGTTGATTATGTTGACCTTAAAAGAAGAACGAAGACACCTACTATTATAAAAGGTGCTATGGCAAGAAGAATTGTAAGAGAGTCGATAGCAGAGGAAGAGAGACTTCTTTATGTTGCAATGACAAGAGCAAGGGAAAAACTGATAATCACCGGAGTTGTAAAAGATGCAGACAAGACAATTGATAAATACAGAGGAAGGGCTGAGCAACTTGCAGCAGATGGAATGTTGTCTTTCGCAGACAGTGAGAATATAAAGAACTATCTTGATATGATAATGCCAGTGTGTCTTATGGATTCAGATAAATTGAAAGGCAGCTTTAAAGTGATGGTTGATGCCGGAGAGGATTCTTGGGCTGATGTGGATGAATCCGGGGAGATGGCTGGTGAAGCGAATGCTGTTAGAATCGGGGGATTGGCTGATGAAATTATGGAAGCTGTGTCTTATCCTTTATTAGAGGAGCTTCCGGAGTATGTTCCTGATGATAACGCAGCCGGAAGGATGAAGCTGACGGTTTCGCAGCTTAAGGCTATGCAGGCGGATGATGATTCAGAGGAAAATGCTTACATGGATGAATCTGTGAAGACAGCACTTAAAAAGAAAGAATGTGATGAGACAAACAGCATAATTCCAAAGTTCATAAGCGGGGAGGAAGTGCAGCTTGCTGCTAATGAGCGTGGTAGCGCATATCACAGGGTTATGGAATGTCTTGACTATTCAGTGAGTGTGAACCTTGATGGAGTTAAAGCAGATATTAACAGAATGTTAGAAACAGGCAAGATGAATGAATTACAGGTGAAAAGTGTCAATCCGTGGGATATATATACATTTGTACAATCAGATACAGGCAGGAGAGTTGCAAATGCGATGAACTGTGGCAGTGTCAGAAGAGAACAGCCTTTTGTATTTGAGTACGAAGGACAGCTTATACAGGGTATAATTGACTTGTGTTTTGAAGAGGACGGAGAACTTGTGATTGTTGATTATAAGACTGACAGGGTTATGAAGGGCAAAGCGGGGGAAAAAGAGCTTGTCAAAAGATACGCAATCCAGCTTGATTACTATGCAAAAGCGTTGGAACAGCTTACCGGAAAAACTGTAAAAGAAAAAATTGTATATTCATTTGCTTTAGGAAAAGAAATAATGTGTTGAAATGACGAAAAATTTTCTCTAACATGTAAAATGCGGTTGAAAATATTGTACAATAATGGTAATATAAACTTGATTTGTGAATAAAACATATCAAATTTGCACAAAAATGTGCATAAAATGGAAAAGGAGAGGAAAAATGAAAAAGCAAGTAAAAAAGTTTATGAGTGCATTACTTGCATGTGTAATGGTGGCAGTGTCAGTTATAGTATTTGACATGAATCCAGTACATGCAGCTTCTGGCGCAATAACAGAAGCATCAGGCTGGCTTGAGACAGCATATGTTAAGTGGACACCTGTAACAGGAGCTACAGGTTACAATGTATATGTTAAGTCTGCAAGTGCCTCAGATTCAGCTTATGTCCAGTTGGACGATGAGCTTATCAGAAAGTATCCATCTTACATGAGAGCGGATGCTGTAGGATTAAAAGCAGGCGATTATGTTATGAAGATTGTTCCGCTGAACAATGGCAAGGAGAATACATCAGCTGCTATCGTTTCAGATAAGCTTACTGTAAATGCACATGACAGAAGCGGATTTACATTTTCAAGTAATTCACCGGTAAAGAATGGCGTTGGTGCATATAATAACGATGGTACATTAAAGTCTAATGCATCTGTTCTTTATGTTACAGAAGCTAATAAGAATACAGTTAAGATGAAGATTGGTAACACAGAATATACAGGTGTAGCAGCTATTACACAGGCAATTAAGGATAAGAGTAACTGCCAGCCAGTTGCTATCCGTATTATAGGTCAGGTTACATTAAGCGGACTTGCCTGCAAAGATGTATCATCAGCATATGCAATTGGTGTTAAGGGAGCAGCTAACGTAACATTTGAGGGTATTGGTGATGATGCTACTTTATATGGAGCAGGTGTGGCTGTATTCCAGTCAACAGGCATAGAAGTAAGAAACCTTGGTCTTATGAACTGGGGCGGTGGAAAAGACGGAGATGGTATATCTCTTAAGCAGTCACTTGGTGTATGGGTTCATAACAACGATATATTTTATGGCGATGCTGGTTCAGATGGTGACCAGGCTAAGGGCGATGGCTCTATGGACTTAAAGGATAATTCACAGTATGTAACAGTATCTTACAATCATTTCTGGGATTCAGGAAAGATGTCACTTTGTGGCATGAAGTCAGAGTCAGGTGAGAACTGGATTACATATCACCATAACTGGTTTGACCATTCTGATTCAAGACATCCTCGTATCAGAACAATGTCAGTTCATGTATATAATAACTACTATGATGGTAATTCTAAATATGGTGTAGGCGCTGCAAAGGATAGTGAGGCATTCGTAGAGGCTAACTATTTCAGACATTGTAATTATCCAATGCTCAGTTCAATGCAGGGAAGTGATGTTCTGGCAGGTGGAATATTCTCAGGAGAGAATGGTGGTGTCATCAAGGCATACAACAACTATATGGAAGGTCAGAAGTCTGTTATATATGCTAATTCGGATGCTGGTACAACAACTGCAAGTGCAACTGATTTCGATGCATATCTTGCAACATCAAGAAGTGAAACAGTACCTTCAACTTATAAGGCAAAGCAGGGTGGAAAGACATATTCTAATTTTGATACTAAGGTTGATTTAGGTGTTGATACTGCTGATATTGATGCACCTGCAGATGTTCCTTCAATTGTAACTAAGTATGCAGGACGTATTATGGGCGGAGATTTCAAGTGGACATTTGATAACAGTGTTGATGATACAAGCTATTCACTCAACAGGCCATTAAAGGATAAGCTTAATGCATACAAGACATCTCTTGTATCAGTAGGTGGTGGAAGCGTATCATCAGGAGAAAAGCATATACATAATTATGTAAGTACTATAACAAAGAAAGCTACATGTGCTGAAGAAGGAGAAATTACTTACACATGTACAGCTACTAATGGAACTTGCGATAAGAAGACATACACAGAAGTAGTTCCAAAGACAGCTCATACATATGGTGAATGGAAAGTAGTTAAAGAAGCAACAGAGACAGAAGAAGGGCTTAAGAGTCATTCTTGTACAGTATGCGGGGCTGAAGAAACAGCATCTATTCCAAAGAAGGGTTCAACAGGTGGAACAGAGACACCAGAAGTACCAACAGGAGATTCTAAGGTACATAATTTTACAACATCAGATGCAAATAGTTCATTCTTTGTGATTTCTGGTAATCTTGCATCAAACAAGGGAACAGTAACGTATAATGGACTTACACTTACACAGTGCCTTAAGATGGAGTCATCAACAAGCATTAAGTTCACAGCGCCATTTGCTGGAAAGCTTACACTTGTATTTGGAGAAAGTGGTAAGAATGTAAAGATTAACGGAAAAAAGAACGCATCAGATTCTAATTGCATAGTAACAGTTGATGTTGCAGCTGGAAGTGTAGAGATAACAAAGGGAGATACAATGAACCTTTTCTATATGATATATACACCATCTGGAACATCAGAGACAACACATACACATAAGTATGAGTCAAAGATAACAAAGCAGGCAACATGTACAGAGGCAGGAGTGCTTACATATACATGTACATCTACAACAGGTACATGTGACAAGAAGACATACACAGAAACAATCCCAGCAAAGGGACACAGCTTCAGTACAGAGTGGACAGTAGATGTTGAAGCAACAGAGACAACACCAGGAAGCAAGAGCCACCATTGTACAGTATGTGATGCGAAGACAGATGTAACAGTAATTCCTGCAACAGGAACAGTAGAGAAACCTTTAACAATTACTGCAGCAAAGACAGAAGCAGATAAGACAGTAACATTTACAGCAGAAGCTGCAGGTGGAAAAGAAGGATATACATATAAGTTTATAGTATATAACAAGACAACAGGAACATGGGGAGTTGTACAGAACTACAGCAGTAAGAATACATGCACATGGACAAAGGGAAGTGCTGGAGACAGATACTTCTATGTAGATGTAAAGGATGCTACAGGTAATGTGGTAAGAAGCGAGGCTCTTAATGTTAAGATTGATGCAGAGACACCAAAGGTAACACTTACGGGAAGTTCTACATCAATAGATGCAGGAGCAAAACTTACACTTACAGCACATACAACACTTGGAAGCGGATGCACATACAAGTTCATAATCTTTAACCCAGCAACTAACCAGTGGTTTAAGTTACAGGATTTCAGTTCAAGCAATACATTCACATGGACAGCTGGAAGTGATGGAACAAGACAGTTTTATGTAGATGTTAAAGATGCTGATGGCAATGTAACAAGAAGCAAGGTTCTTAATGTTACTATTGGAAGCGGAAGTGCTGATAGACTTACAGTTAATGCAACAGTAAGTGATAATACAACAAATGTCGGAGAAAAGATTACATTTACAGCGCATGGCATTGGAGGAAAAGCAGGTTACACATACAAGATGGTTGTATACAACAAGACAACTAAGACATGGGGACTTGTACAGAACTTCAGTAGCAATAATGCTATAACATGGGTTGCAGGATCAGCAGGAGACAGAGAATTTTATATCGATGTTAAGGATGCTGACGGCAATGTTGCAAGAAGTGCTGTTATGAATGTTATAACAAAATAATAAAAACATAATAATGGTAGAAAGGCACATAGATAGGATTATCTGTGTGTCTTTTTCGTACATATATATGAATTTTTTGTGAATAAACCTTGAATAATTTGTGCAAAAATGGTAATATGAGTCTAGATTTTGAATTTTGATTATTCATAATTCACAATTGTATGCATATTTGGAAAAAGGAGAGGAAAATGTCATGCAAAAAATAAGAAAAGTGTTTGCTAAGGTTGTTGCAGGATTGTTAATCGTAAGTAATCTTGCAATAGCAGCACCAAGTATGACTTATGCAGCATCTGCAACAAGTTTTACTACTTATGGTGGATGGAATGAAATGATGTATGCAACTATCAAAGGTGTTAAGGATGCCGATGTTACTGCAGTATCATATTCAGGTCCAGTTAGTGGTTCTCTTACAGGAGAGGACTTTGAGTATCTTGTTAGAGATACAGCCGACGGAGCAAGAGTTGATGTAATGGGATTAAAGCCAGGTACATATACTCTTAAGGTTACTACTAAGACAGGTACATATACCCAGTCAGGAATTGAGGTTAATGCACAGGATAGATCTGGATATGCGCATTACAATTATACTGATGGTGTAGGTGCTTATAATGATGATGGTACATTAAAGGATAACGCAATTGTTCTTTATGTAACAGATGAAAACAAGAATACAGTTACACTTTCTTATGGTGGAGTAACAGTTTCTGGTATTGGTAATATTCTTAACTCAGTTGGTAAGGCATGTGGTGAAGCAGGTCATGAGACAGAGTGTAAGAAGGTATCGAAAGGAAAGACATATTACGGTAAGGGCAATACTAATCAGGGTATTCTCCAGTTACTTGCTGAGAATAATATACCATTAGTAATTCGTATGGTCGGAGCAGTATCAGAGTCTGGTCTTTATAAGACAGGAACATGGGCAGCAGCTAATGCAGGACTTATTGATGGCCTTACAGATTATGATTCTAATGATTATGGCGGAAGTGTTGGCGACAACGGTCATATGGCACGTATGAAGTCAGCAAAGGATGTAACAATTGAAGGTGTTGGTACAGATGCAGCTATGGATGGATGGGGAATTCATTTTATGTCTGAGACATCAACAACAGCAGCTGGATTAGGAAAGAACTTTGAGGTTCGTAATCTTACATTTATGAATCAGCCAGAAGATGCTATTGGTATGGAAGGTGTTCAGGAAGGCTCTGTTATAACAGCTCCAGTTGAAAGATGCTGGATCCACAACAATGAGTTTTACAGCCCTTCTATAACAGGACCTGCAGAATCAGATAAGGCTGAAGGTGATGGATCATGTGATTTCAAGCGTGGTGAATATTTAACAGTTTCATATAATTATTTTGAAGGATGTCATAAGACTAACCTTGTTGGTTCATCAGATACATCGTTACAGTATAATCTTACATATCATCATAATATCTGGAAGGGATGTAAAGCAAGACAGCCTCTTGGACGTCAGGCTAATATGCATTTCTACAATAACCAGTTTATAGGAACAACAGATTATGCAATGAATACAAGAGCCAATGCTTATATATATTCAGAGTACAATTTGTTTTTTATGACAAAGAATCCTATGGATGTAAGATCAGGAGCAATTAAAAGCTATAATGATTCATTTTCATCTTGTATTGGAGCAATGACAGGAACGGTTGTTACAGATAAGTCAACTAAAGTTAAATCTGGCAACAAGTATGAGAATTTTGATACAGATGCAGCACTTTCATATATTCCTAGTGGAACTTATCAGTTACAGACAAGTGTTACAGATGCAGCCAAGGTTCTTAAAGCATACAATGGCTGCATGCCAGAGACAGTTAAGAAACTAGAGAATGTTACTGCTTCAGAGTGTTCATTGTTATCATATTGTGCACCTGGTGTAACACCAATTAATATATCTGATTATCCATATACAGCAGCGCCAGGAAAGCTTAGCAAGACTGTATATGCATTCACGGTAGGTGGAACAGTAGATGTTACTGTATCATTTGCATCGGAAGATTTAACTACAACAGGCTGTCTTGTTAATGAGGCAGGTGAGTGCTTCAAGGTAGGAAGTGGTACTGTTACAGGTCTTCCAGCTGGAACGTATATGGTTATGCCATATAATATTCAGTCAGGTGGTAATGGAGTTAATCCGGCAGCAGGCGCATTTAAGGAGATGACTATTAATTCAATTACAATTAATGCGGCTGATTCTAATGCACATTATCATAATTATGTATCAAAAGTAACAAAAGAAGCTACATGTACAGAAGAAGGGGAAGTTACATACACATGTATAGCTACTAATGGAACTTGTGATAAGAAGACATACACAGAGGTGATTCCAAAGAAAGCTCATACATATGGCGAATGGAAAGTAGTTAAAGAAGCAACAGAGACAGAAGAAGGACTTAAGAGTCATTCTTGTACAGTATGCGGGGCTGAAGAAACAGCATCTATTCCAAAGAAGGGTTCAACAGGTGGAACAGAGACACCAGAAGTACCAACAGGAGATTCTAAGGTACATAATTTTACAACATCAGATGCAAATAGTTCATTCTTTGTGATTTCTGGTAATCTTGCATCAAACAAGGGAACAGTAACGTATAATGGACTTACACTTACACAGTGCCTTAAGATGGAGTCATCAACAAGCATTAAGTTCACAGCGCCATTTGCTGGAAAGCTTACACTTGTATTTGGAGAAAGTGGTAAGAATGTAAAGATTAACGGAAAAAAGAACGCATCAGATTCTAATTGCATAGTAACAGTTGATGTTGCAGCTGGAAGTGTAGAGATAACAAAGGGAGATACAATGAACCTTTTCTATATGATATATACACCATCTGGAACATCAGAGACAACACATACACATAAGTATGAGTCAAAGATAACAAAGCAGGCAACATGTACAGAGGCAGGAGTGCTTACATATACATGTACATCTACAACAGGTACATGTGACAAGAAGACATACACAGAAACAATCCCAGCAAAGGGACACAGCTTCAGTACAGAGTGGACAGTAGATGTTGAAGCAACAGAGACAACACCAGGAAGCAAGAGCCACCATTGTACAGTATGTGATGCGAAGACAGATGTAACAGTAATTCCTGCAACAGGAACAGTAGAGAAACCTTTAACAATTACTGCAGCAAAGACAGAAGCAGATAAGACAGTAACATTTACAGCAGAAGCTGCAGGTGGAAAAGAAGGATATACATATAAGTTTATAGTATATAACAAGACAACAGGAACATGGGGAGTTGTACAGAACTACAGCAGTAAGAATACATGCACATGGACAAAGGGAAGTGCTGGAGACAGATACTTCTATGTAGATGTAAAGGATGCAGCAGGTAATGTGGTAAGAAGCGAGGCTCTTAATGTTAAGATTGAAGCAACTGCACCAAAGGTAACACTTACAGGAAGCTCAGAGACTGTTAATGCAGGAGCAAAGCTTACCCTTACAGCACAGACAACACTTGGAAGCGGATGCACATATAAGTTCATAATTTTTAACCCTGCAACTAACCAGTGGTTTAAGTTACAGGATTTCAGCTCAAGCAATACATTTACATGGACAGCTGGAAGCGATGGAACAAGATTATTCTATGTTGATGTTAAGGATGCTGATGGTAATGTAACAAGAAGCAAAGCTCTTAATGTTACTATTGGTAATGGAAGTGCTAACTGGCTTTCAGTTAAGGCAACAGTAAGCTCTAATACATCTAAGACTGGAGACAAAATTACATTTACAGCAGAAGGTGTTGGAGGAAAAGCAGGATACACATATAAGATGGTTGTATACAACAAGACAACAAAGATATGGGGACTTGTACAGAACTTCAGTAGCAATAATACAATAACATGGACAGCAGGATCAGCAGGAGACAGAGAATTCTATATTGATGTTAAGGATGCTGATGGCAATGTTGCAAGAAGTACTGTTATGAATGTTACAACTACTAAATAATCTGTCTCTTATACACATCTGACGCTGCCGAC
>ERZ1027200.239-NODE-239-length-38221-cov-6.308573_pt1 | contig 38221 bp, 29 predicted proteins | sample MGYA00519271_ERZ1027200 | MGnify/ENA primary metagenome ERZ1027200 (study PRJEB26926, sample SAMN06164742) | human gut metagenome | biome: ENVO:00009003; feature: ENVO:2100002; material: ENVO:00002003 | host: Homo sapiens | place: USA | collected 2012 ...
CATTCTTCGTTCTGCCTGCGGCTCTCCTCCTGCTGTTTTTCCCGTTGCTGCCGTTCTGCCTGGATCTCTGCCTCGGTCTTGACTTCCTCCCGCCTTTTATCCTGCCAGCTGCGCTGGGAATTCCACACCTTTTTTTCCGTGGCTTCCCTGGACAGATTTGCCTGGAAATCCGCCTCCCGCAAGGCATCGTTGACCGTATCCGTCACCAGCGTGTTCAACGCATGAAAATCTCCGGTCTTCATCGCTTCCGTAATGGTCTCTTTGAATTTTTCCCCTAGATTATTCTGCACTTCACTCATAATTAATATTTTCTCTGATTTTTCAGTTCATCATAGAGCAGACAGTAGTTCTCATAACGTATCTGCGGGATCTCTCCCTCTGCCACAGCAGCCTTGATACCGCATACCGGCTCAGAGATATGGGAGCAGCCTCCGAATCTGCAATATTTTTCAAAAGGGGCAAACTCCGGATAAAATTCCGCCAGCTGCTCCTTCTCCAACCGAAACAACCCCAGAGAGCTAAATCCCGGGGTATCCAGAATATACGTATCCTGTGCAATGGAGATCAGTTCGGAGTGCCTGGTAGTATGCTTTCCCCGCTCGATCTTCTCACTGATGGAGCCGGTCTCCATCACTGTGCCGGACTGCAGGCAGTTTACCAGAGAGGATTTACCGACACCGCTGGGACCCGCCACCGTAGTGGTCTTGCCGCGAAGCAGCTCCTGAATGGTATCTATCCCTTCTTGTCTGGCTGCGCTGACCGTGATCGTACGGAATCCCGCCTGTTCGTAAATGGCACGATAATCTTCCTTTTTGCCTTCCTCGTCAATATCCTGCTTGTTAAAACAGATAATGCAGGGAATGTCCTGCTGCTGCATCATGACCAGGAAACGATCCAGCAGATTAAAATTCGGCTGTGGCTTCGTGATGGCAAAGATCACCAGCGCCTGATCCACATTAGCTACCGCCGGACGGATCAGTTCACTGTGTCTGGGAAGCAATTCCCTGATATTTCCTTTTTTCTGTGCCTCATCCAGGACATCCATCTCCACGTCATCCCCGACCAGGGGTTTTCTGTGATCCTTGCGAAAGACTCCTTTTGCCTTGCATTCGTACACCGTGCCCGGTGCGTGGCCAACGTCCACTGCGTGGCCAACGTCCACTGCGTGGCCAACGTCCACTGCGTGGACGTAATAGAACCCGGCGATTCCTTTTATAATCTTGCCCTTCATAGCTTCCCGCCTTTGATCTTATTCCTTTACGAACTCAACTCTTCTGGTAAAGGAACGGTCTTCTGTCGTTCCGGGAACCGTCACCTGCTCCCCGGTATCCGGGTTCGTTGTGGTGGTCGGTTCGCTTGTCACCTGATACGTTATGGTGAGCGTACCACCGGAGGCAGTCATACCGTTGAAATTGGTAGCTACCGGGAAAGTGCTGGTCTTGGTATCCAGCAGTACGTTATTGTCATCCGTCACCAGTTTGATGCTGACTTCCATTCCCGATACATAGCCGGGTGCTTCCGAAGTCGTCGGTGCCGCAATGCTGACATTACACTTGTAAGTCACCTTCTGAGCTCCCTGACTGACCTTGATATCAATGGAAGTTCCCTGCTCCACATAGGAGCCATGGGAATAGCTCTGGTAACAGATCATGCCTTCTCCCACTTCGTCACTGTAGATATAGGTCACACTGCCTACGGTCAGTCCTGCCTCGATGGCTTCTACCGTGCCGTCCTGCTCGGACAGACCGATCAGATTCGGCACACGGATCTTGGTATCTTCCTTACCCAGACTTACTGTCACAGTGATCACACTGCCCTTTGGTGCTTTGTTGCCCTCGGAGGGGGTCTGGGAAATTACCCGGCCGGACTCTACCGTATCGGAATAGTTCTCTGTCTTGTTGACCAGGAATCCCTTGCTTACCAGCTGTGTATTGGCTTCATCAAAAGTAAGATTCACCACATTGGGTACTTCCACACCCTGAGTTCCTGCACTGGCTTTCAGGGTTACCTTGCTGCCCTTATCGATCTGTGCTCCCACGCTGACATCTGTATTGATAACAATACCTTCCGCTACCGTGTCGGACTCCTCATAAGTCACCTCTGTGAGGATTCCCAGACTGGTCAGGGTGCTCTTTGCATCTTCTACCTTCATGCCCGTTACATTCGGCATGGAGACCTTTTCCACTTCTGTGGCATCCGTCTCTTCGGTCGTAATGATCGGTCCTGCATCAGAGTCACTGCTTCCTTCATTTTTGCCGCCGAAGATCTTCACTGCCAGAACGATCAGGATAATACAGATCACCACACCGGCTACAATTGCCAGGATTGTGGTCACACGCTCCATCTTGGGGTCGTAGTCGTAATTATCTTCGTCTTCGCCATCTTCTTCGTTTTCATACATGGCTTCCGTATCGGAACGCAGACGCATGGTCTCGTCATGATCCGGTTCTTCGTATTCCCGTCCTCCCTGATAAGGGACTTTTCGTTTGATCTGCGCCATATCCTCATCGGAGATCATCCGGGTACCACCTTCCATATCCGGATCGGTATTCACCACGAAATCTTCCTCCGGGTTGATCAGGGACTGCTTCAGATCCGCGATCAGTTCTGCCATATTCTGGTATCTGCGGTCCGGAGACTTCTGACAACATTTCAGTACAATACTGGCTACGCTGGAAGGGATCTCCGGTACAAACTCCTTCGGAGACGGCATTTCTTCCTGAATATGCTTGATGGCGATGGCAACCGTAGTCTCCCCGTTGAAAGGAACTCTTCCCGTCAGCATCTCGAACATGGTGATACCCAGCGAATAGATATCACTCTTTTCATCACTGTAACCCCCTCTGGCCTGCTCGGGAGAAGTATAGTGTACACTTCCCATGACATTAGAAGTGATAGTATTACTGGTAGCTGCCTTGGCAATACCGAAGTCCGTCACCTTGACTTTGCCGTCCTTGGAGATAATAATATTCTGCGGCTTGATATCCCGATGGATAATATGATTATTATGTGCAGCCTCAATACCCATGCTTACCTGGATGGCGATGCTTACCGCTTCCTTGTAAGACAGTCTGGCCTTCTTCTCAATGTACTTTTTGAGGGTAATACCCTCTACCAGTTCCATGACGATATAATAAATTCCGTTCTCTTCCCCGACATCATAGACATTGACAATATTGGGGTGCATCAGTCCTGCTGCCGCCTGTGCCTCGATCCGGAATTTGGATACAAAATTAGCATTTTCGCTGAATTCCTGCTTCAATACCTTGATCGCCACATAGCGATTCAGCTTGTGACATTTTGCTTTATAGACATCTGACATACCGCCGGTTCCGATTTTTTCCAGGATCTCATAGCGATCGCCGATCATCATTCCTATTTTGATCATACTTGCTCTCCATTTCCAAAAAAGCTGGGTAATTTACGCGCACGGCTCGATCAGTATCACACTGATATTGTCTCTGCCGCCGTTGGCATTGGCCGCCTCCACCAGGCTCTCTGCCTTCTCCACAAGGTCTCTGGCTCCGCTGATAATCATGCGGATTTCCTCGTCTTCCAGCATATTTGTCAGACCATCCGAGCACATAAGGACGATCTCACCCTCCTGTAATTCCACGGTAAAGAAATCCGGCTCCACTTTGTCTTCCGCCCCTACCGCTCTGGTAATAATATTTTTATCCGGATGGTTCCTTGCATCGGCACGATCCAGTTCTCCGATCCGTACCATTTCTTCTACATACGAATGATCTCTTGTGATCTGGCGGATCTTGCTGCCCACCACATAGAGTCTGCTGTCTCCTACATTGGCCACCTGTAAGAATCTGCCCATGCAGGATGCCACCACGACCGTAGTCCCCATTCCTTCCAGCTTTTCATCCTCGCTTGCTCTCTTGCGGATCACATCATTGGCTTCCTCAATGGCTTTGCGGAAGATCAGGGTGGGATTCTTCTCAAAAGAATTCTCCATCTCGGCAAGCATGGTCTCTACCGTTACCTTGGACGCATAGTCTCCCGCATTGTGACCACCCATACCATCTGCCACGATAAATACATTCGGCAGATTTCCCACCGGTTTTTCAGAGGTATAGATATAGTCCTGATTTACTTTTCTTTTCCTTCCGATATCGGTTATGGAAAACGTCTTAAGCACGTCAAACTTCCTCCTGTGAGAGTTCCCCCGGGTTCTTCGCCTCCTGCGTATGACGGCGTCTTAACTGTCCGCAGGCTCCGTCAATATCCCGGCCCATCTCCCTTCTAATTGTAACATGTATCATCTTACTTTCAAGTTTATTTTTAAATGCCTGAATGTGCTTCGTATCCGACTGCACATAATCCCGCTCTTTAATGGGGTTGACCGGGATGAGGTTGATATGGCAGCACAACGGCTTCGCCAGGGCGATCAGTTCCCTGGCATCCTCTTCCGTATCATTCACACCGCCCACCAGACTGTATTCGAAAGTGATCCTTCGTCCGGTCTGTTCGAAATAATACTGACAGACTTCCATCAACTCTTTGATAGAATACCGGTTGGCAATGGGCATCAGTTTTCTTCGTTTTTCATCGGTGGTGGCATGCAAGGACAATGCCAGTGTGATCTGCAGCTTTTCATCCGCCAGCTGCCGCATTCTGGGCACGATTCCACAGGTGGACACCGTGACATTTCTCTGGCTGATGTTCAGACCGTTCTCATCGGTCAGAAGATGCAGAAATTTCAAAATATTGTTATAATTATCCATCGGTTCCCCAGTGCCCATGACTACCACATTGGAGACCCGCTCCCCCGTCAGTCTTGTGATGGCGTAAATCTGATCCAGCATCTCGGAAGGAGTCAGATTCCGTTCCAGTCCGTCCAGCGTGGACGCACAGAATTTACAGCCCATACGGCATCCCACCTGTGAAGAAATGCACACACTGTTGCCGTGCTTATACTGCATCCAGACACTTTCCACCACATTGCCATCAGATAATTCAAACAGGAATTTTTTCGTTCCGTCGATCTTGGACTCCTGTATTCTGACAGGGTTTACACAGGTGTATTCATATTTTTCCTTACATTGCTCCCTGAATTTTGCGGAGAGGTTGGTCATTTCATCAAAGCTCCTGACCAGCTTCACATGCATCCATTCATACATCTGCTTTGCCCGGAAGGCCTTCTCTCCCATGCTCTCCAGCTCTGTCTTCAATTCTTCCAGATTCAGGGATTTGATATCTTTTTTCGTATCCATTTTTCGTTCTCTTACTTCTTATCTCTCACGCTTTTCTGCGCAGTCTTGCATAATAGAATCCGTCGGTCTCATCCGTTCCCGGCAGAAGCTGTCTCTCTTCTTCCAGTACAAACGGGAAATTCTCTGTGATCCAGGCTGCCATCTCCTGATTTTCCCCGCGGTGGATCGTGCAGGTACTGTAGAGCAGTACACCGTGCGGCTTCACATACTGCCATCCGGCTGCCACGATCTGCCTTTGCAGTTCTGTGATGGATTGCAGGCTTTCCGGTGTGGCATGATATTTGATATCTCTCTTTTTTCCCATAACACCAAGACCAGAGCAGGGGACATCCATCAGCACCACGTCCGCATATTTTTCCTTCTCCGGATCATGCACCGTGGCATCATACACCTGAACCTCCACATTCCTACGGTTCATGCGCTCCAGATTCTCCCGGATCAGGTCCGTCTTGTATTCCGATATATCACGGGACACGACGTGGCCTGCTTCCCCTGCAAATTCCGCCGCCAGGATCGTCTTGCCACCCGGAGCCGCACACAGATCCATGACCGTATTACCTGGGCATATACCTGCCGCTTCCACTGCAAGTGCGGAGCTGGCATCCTGCACGGTAAATTTGCCTTCCGCAAAGCCCGGAAGTTCACTTACATTTTCCAGATTCTGTGCCAGATACACATAAGGAAGTTCCCTGCTTTGCTGCAGACGTACACCGGTTTTCTCAATTTTCTCCGCCAGTGACTCTCTCTCCGCTTCGGTCAGTTCCGTGGAGAACCGCAGGGATACCGGATGAATGGAAAGGAGTCCTTTTAAAAGTGTTTCCGTTCCTTCTCTGCCATATGCAGGCAGCCACAGATTCACGATCCATTCCGGCATGGAATATTTTATGCTCAGATATTTCACCGTATCCTTGGGATCCGGCAACGGCATCTGTTTCTTGCTGCGGGAAATATTACGCAGCACCGCATTGACGAAGCCTTTCAGGGTACGGAAGCCTCTTTTGGCCGCCAGCTTGCAGGCCTCATTGCACACCGCACTGTCGGGAACTGCGTCCATATACAGGATCTGATAAGTACTCATACGAAGAAGACAGCGGATCAGAGGCTTCATCTTCCGGACCGGAACAGAAGAAAACCGATCCAGATAATAGTCCAGCTCCAGCTGTCTCTCTATCGTACCTTCCGTGACTCTTTTGATAAACGCTTTCTCTCTGGGATCCAGATAATCGTATTTATCCAGAACCGCTTTCATCAATTTATGGGAAAAATCCTGCCCCTTTTCCAGACTGAGCAGGATCTCCACTATAATCTCTCTTGTATCGGTCGTTGCATGATCACTCAAGATTAGTCTCTCCTTCTGCGATTGCCGCCGTACAGCAGGATCAGTCTGAGCAGCTGTAATGCGGAGGAGGCCGCTCCTGCCACATAGGTCAGAGCCGCTGCCGTCAGCACCTTTTTGCCGCCGCTTACTTCTTCACTGCCTAATAACCCGTATTCTTCCACCTTCACGATAGCTCTGCGGGAAGCATTGAATTCCACAGGCAGTGTCACCAGTTGGAAAATAACAGTCAGCGCAAATGCCCAGATACCAAGCTGGATCAATGTCTGGTTCCAGCTGAGCAGTACTCCTAAAAAGATCAGGGGAATGCTTAAATTGCTTCCGATATTCACCACCGGCACCAGTGCAGCACGAATGTTCATGGGGGCATAGCCATGGGCATGCTGAATGGCATGTCCGCACTCATGGGCCGCAACACTGACCGCGGTCACCGAGGTTCCGTTAAAGTTGTTGTAAGACAGTCGCACCGTATCCGTCCGGGGATCGTAATGATCACCGTCATCGGAGTTCAGGCACTCGATCTGTACATTGTATAAGCCTTCTCTGTTGAGAATGTTGCGGGCCGCTTCCGCTCCCGTCAATCCTCTCATATTCCGGACTTTGCTGTATTTGCGCATGGTGGAATTCACCAGTGCGCTGGCACCCAGACACAATACCAGTCCGACCAGTACCAGAAAATAAGTAGGATCCCAATAATAACCATATCCGTAATAGCCACCGTACATACGAAAGTCTCCTTTCTGTCAACACCGTTTACCCGATCGTTGCTTTTCGTTTCGTCGTATCCTAACGCTCGCCCAGAAGCTCTCCCGGCTGTACCTTTACCCCCAGCAGGAAATCGTGAGTTGTCATACGCTTTTTACCTTCCAGCTGCAGTTCCATCACCTTTAAGGAGCCTTCCGATGCAGCCACTTCAAAGGAATCCTTATTCACCGTAAGGATCGTGCCCGGTGCTTCCTTATGCGCAGTTGCCATAGGAATGGCTTTCCAGATTTTCAGCTGTTTTCCATGATAATGCGTATATGCACTGGGCCAGGGAGTCAGTCCACGGATCAAACGATCCAGTTCTGCCGCTGTTTTCGTAAAGTCCAGCTTTCCCATCTCTTTGGTGATCAGGGCCGCGTAGCAGGTCTTGGTATCATCCTGCTTTTCCGGTACCAGTTTGCCTGCCTCCAGCAGAGGCAGTGCCTCGGTGATCGCTTCCCCGCCCAGCACCATCAGCTTGTCATGCAAAGTTTCGAAGGTGTCCTCCGAAGTAATGGGGATTTTCTTCCGGTACAACATATCGCCGGTGTCCAGTCCCGCATTCATCTGCATGATGGTCACACCAGTCTCAGCCTCTCCGTCGATGATCACTCTCTGGATAGGAGATGCCCCGCGGTATTTCGGAAGGAGGGATGCATGGATGTTCAGACATCCGTATTTTGGCAGATCCAGAATCTCCTGAGACAGGATCTGTCCGAACGCCGCCACGATATAAATATCTGCGGGATATTTTTTCAATTCCTCAATGGCTTCCGGTGTCTTGATCCGACGGGGCTGGAATACAGGAATGCCATGTTTTACCGCACATTCCTTCACGGGAGGAAACTGTAATTCTTTGCTTCTGCCCTTTGGCTTGTCCGGCTGGGTCACCACTGCGGTGATCTCATGGCCCTGTGTGATCAGTGCCTCCAGCGCTCCCACGGCAAAATCGGGAGTTCCCATAAATACGATCTGCATAGTCTGTCTCCTTTCCGGAAAGCTTACTCTTCTTCCTCATCCTCGTAGGTCATATCCTGCAGCGGTCCTTCCGCCTTTTCCACATAGAGATGACCGTCCAGATGATCCAGTTCGTGGCAGATGGCTCTGGCCAGCAATTCTGTTCCCTCTACTTCGATGGGCTTCATATTCACATCCAGTGCTACCGCTTTCACATAATTGGGTCTGGTTACGATGCCGAACTTACCGGGTACGCTAAGACACCCTTCCTGTCCGGTCTGCTCTCCACTGCTCTCTACGATGCGGGGGTTGATCAGAATATACGGATCCTCTCCGGTGGTATCGATCACCACGATTCTCTTCAGGACACCTACCTGTGGTGCCGCCAGCCCTACGCCATTGGCATCGTACATAGTCTCCAACATATCCTCGATCAGTTCTTTGGTCCGGGGTGTCATCTCCTTGACCTCTTTGCAGGTCTTGGTCAGTACTTCATCCCCATATTCACGAATGTTTCTGATTGCCACAGTTCTTTACCTCCTATAACACGCTTACCGGGTCAAAATCAAATTGTATACTCATCTGTCTGGGCTGCCACTGTCTGAGAGTTTCCTCCAGTCTGTCCTTTACTTCCACCAGGACATCATACTCCGCATGCTTCACATAGAACACATACCGGTAGATATCATTGATCTTGCTGATGTTGGCAGGGGCAGGTCCCAGTACCTGTATCTTCTTATTGGACTGTTCTTTTTGCTTTCCTGACAAAAAGTCCATATTAGACTTTACCACATCTGTCAGTCTCAGGGCAAGCTGTTTTACATTTTCTTCCTCTTTCCCGTAGATCTGTACTGCCAGCATATGAGCCACCGGCGGGTAGCCGGACAGCTCTCTATACAGAATCTCCTCCTGATAAAAGCTCTCGTAATCCTGAGCCGTAGCACAGGTAATGGCGTAATGATCCGGCTGATAGGTCTGGATCACCGCTTCCCCGGGGAGCACCCCTCTGCCGGCCCGGCCCACCGCCTGGGTCAGAAGCTGGAAAGTCCGCTCTCCCGCCCGGTAATCCGACGCATTTAACGACAGATCCGCCGCCAGGATCCCCACCAGTGTCACCTTTGGGAAATCATGTCCCTTGACGATCATCTGGGTGCCGATCAGCACGTCCGCTTCCCCGTTTGCGAAGGAGGATAATATTTTCTCATAGCTGTCCTTCGTCCGGGTGGTATCCGCATCCATGCGTAACGTCCGCACACCGGGGTACAGCTCCTTCAGCTTTTCCTCGATCTGCTGGGTACCTGCCTTAAATCCCAGAATATATTTCGATCCACACTTGGGACAAAGCTTCGGCATCGGCTGTGTATAACCACAGTAATGACAGATCAGCCTTCCTCCCTTATGTTCCGAGAGAGAGACATCACAGTGCGGACACTTCATGACCTCACCGCAGGAACGGCAGGACACAAATCCCGCGTAGCCTCTTCGGTTTAAAAACAGGATGGTCTGCTGGCCCTTGTTCAGCCGGTCTGTCATCAGTTCCTGCAATTTTCTGCTGAAAATAGAACGGTTACCCTCCTGCAGTTCCTGTCTGAGATCCACCGTGTACACCGTAGGAAGTTCCCCGCCGGTGAGACGTCTGGTCAGTTGAAACATGCGATACTCCCCCTTACCGGCACGATAATAGGCCTCCAGGGAAGGTGTGGCTGAACCCAGCACTACACTGGCCCCGTACAGTTTTGCCACTTCCAGCGCAGTCTCTCTGGCATGATATTTCGGAGTACTTTCACTTTTATAGCTGTTCTCCTGCTCCTCATCCATAACGATCAGACCAAGACTTGGAAACGGCGTAAAAAGTGCGGATCTTGGGCCGATGATCACATCGATTTCTCCAGCTTTGGCCCGTTCGCACTGATCGTATTTTTCCCCGGGGGATAACGTGGAATTCATCACGCTGACCCGATCACCGAATCTCTGGTAAAATCGCAGCAGTGTCTGATAAGTCAGGGCGATCTCGGGAATCAGCACAATAGCCTGCCGTCCCCTCGCGATCATCTCTCCGATCAGCTGCATGTATACTTCCGTCTTGCCGCTGCCGGTGATGCCGTGGATCAGATAGGTCTGTCTCCTTCCGGCATCAAAATCCGCAAACACTTCCGTAACGATGGTCTGCTGTTCCTCACTCAGCGTATTACGCACTGCCTCTACGGACTGCATTTTGACCGGATTGCGATAGCTTTCGGAACTGACCAGTTTTGCCGCGCCGCTTTTTACAATACTGTTTACCGTGGCTGCACTAACCCCCAGTTTTCCGGTGATCCACTCATAGGGAATCGTCTCCTGTTCTGACAGGGCTTTTAACAGTCTTGCTTTGGCCACCTGTTTTTTCCGTTCACATTCTCCTAATAATGACAAAATCTCTTCTCTGTTCATCAGACGTACCAGCTGTCTGTGTTCCAGCTTTTTTACCGACTGTTTTGCCGGCAGTACCGTCTTCAGCGCCTGGATCATGGTACAGCCGTAATTCCGGCGGATCCAGGCAGCCAGAGCAATCATTTTGTCCTCCACTCCGGTCTCTTTTTCCGGCATTCCTGCGATATCCTTGATCTTCTCCGGAGCGAACTGACACGTTTCCCCCAAAGCCACCACGTAACCCTTGATGAGACGATTGCCGTTGCCAAACGGGATCATGACACAGGCTCCCGGCTCCAGTCTGCCCCGCAGACTCTCCGGCACCCGGTATTGAAAGGTTCTATCCAGTTTTTCGTGGGAGATATCTACAATGATATCCGCATATAACGTATTCAATCTGTTTTCCTCATTATTTTGCTGCAGATCCCGGAATATGTCCTTCCGCCAGAATATCCCGGATCAGATCTCTCTCATCCATGGGATGCTTCACCCCGCGGATCTCCTGGTAATCTTCATGTCCCTTGCCTGCCAGCACGATAATATCTCCGGGTTCTCCGTGTTCGATAGCATAAGTGATGGCTTCCTTACGATCGCAGATCTCTACATAATTTCCATCCGTTTTTGCCATACCTGTCTTGATATCGTCGATAATATCCTGTGGTTCCTCAAAACGGGGATTGTCGGAGGTAATGATGGTCAGATCCGCCAGCTTGCCGCTGACCTCTCCCATCTCAAAACGACGCTGTCTCGAACGGTTGCCTCCGCAGCCGAACAGGCTGATCAGTCTGTGAGGTTCATATTCCCGCAACGTGGTCAGCAGACTCTCCAGCGCCATGGCATTGTGGGCATAATCGATCAGCAGGGTGAACTGATCGGATACCTTGATCATCTCGATACGGCCTTTTACCTTTGCCTGCAACAGTGCCTTTTTAATGTTTTCCTCATCTACCTTGAAATGACGGCAGATGGCAATAGCCGCCAGCGCATTGTACACGCTGAATTTGCCGGGCATGGGCACTTCCACATCAAAATCCATCAGTCCGGCTACGTGGAAAGTCACGCCCAGTTCTCCGGGCTTATGCACCAGTTTCCGTTCTTCCGCCCGGAGCATACAGTGCTCTCCCATTCCGAAGTTCTCCAGTGTGCAGGTATGTCCTTCCGTCACTGCCTGCCAGTGCTCATCGTCACCATTCACAATACCTACCTTGCACTGTTTAAACAATAATCCCTTGCAGTGCAGATATTCCTCGAAGCTGGCATGCTCGTTGGGACCGATATGATCCGGTTCCAGATTCGTAAAAATACCGTAATCGAACACAAAGCCCTGCGTACGGTGCAGCATCAGCGCCTGAGAGGATACTTCCATCACAACCGTATCCAGTCCTGCCTCCACCATACGGGCAAAATACTCCTGCAGCAGATAGGATTCCGGGGTGGTATTGTTGGCATGGATATGTTCGTCTCCAATGATCACTTCGATGGTTCCCACCAGTCCCACTTTATAGCCGGCATTTTCCAGAATGGACTTTACCAGATAGGTGGTCGTTGTCTTACCTTTGGTACCCGTGATACCGATGACTTTCAGCTTTTCTGCCGGATGGCCGAACCAGGCCGCAGAAATAAATGCCATGGCATATCTGGTATCCGCTACTTTGACCACCGTCACATCCACATTCTCCGGCAGTTCCACGTCTTTTTGCACCACTAGTACTCCGGCTCCCTGCTCTGCCACCTGTGCAGCAAAATCATGACCGTCAAAATTTGCTCCGCCGATGCAGAGAAATAAGCATCCCGGAACGACCTTGCGGGAATCATAGACCACCGCAGGGATTTCTCTGTCCAGTGTTCCCTGTACCAGCTCATATTCCAAGTGCTCCAGAAGCTCTGTTAATTTCTTGTTTTCCATCTTATTCTCATCCTTTTCCATAGAGGTATCCGCCTTTCTCTCAGGAATCTTTTTCACATACTGTATTTTATTTTACTCTTTTTTCTCAGAATGTACCACCCTTAAATTTAGTTGCATCTTTTGCTTTTTCCGAAGCAATGGTATAATATTACTGATTTTTATTTGAGGGGGAATTCTCATGAACGGTTTCTATGGATCTGCATTCGGAAATATCCTTGGCACACTTTATTTTCTTCTATTTCAATGTGTGGGGGTTCTGTACATAAAACGTATTTTTCCTGAAAAGGGACTTCTGTTCCATCTGCTGACCGGCAGTGTATCCGGCTCTGTTCTGTTGCAGTGGATTCCTGCTCTGTTTGCCTTCTTCTTCGGTTTTTCCATGACAGCTCATATTATGGCTCTGCTTTTCGTAGTCATTTGTCTGGTCCTGCTATATGTCTTTTACCATCCTGCCACGGCAGTATCTTCGACTGCTCCCACCAAAGACTACCGGCAGCTGTTGCGCAGAAATTATGCCTTTCTTCTGCTGGCAGGCGGTACCTTTGTTCTGTTTTGTATTTTGTTATCCACCCACACCATCCTGCCGAAGGACGACGGTCTTCATGTGGGGCAGTGTACTTATGGGGATCTGCAGATGCACCTGGGAATCATTACAAGTATTGCCAATCAACAGACCTTCCCTCCTTACTACTCCATCTCTCCCTGGGATAGGCTCTGCTATCCTTTCCTGTGCGACAGTATTTCTTCCAGTATTTACCTGTTTGGTGCATCCCTGCGCTATGCTTATATGCTCCCTATGTATTTTGCCTTTTTCCAGGTCATAACGGGATTTTACGCCATTGCCGATGTTCTGTTCCATGATCGCGCCAAATCTCTGGCTGCCTGGGTCTTATTTTTCTATAACGGCGGTCTTGGCTTCGTATATTTCATTGACTGGAGCAGAGAAGGCGGTTATAAATTCAGTGATATTTTTACCGGCTATTACACTACCCCCACCAATCTGGTCGACCGGAATATCCGCTGGGTCAATATCATCGCAGATATGCTCCTGCCACAGCGTGCAACACTCTTTGGCTATGCGGTCCTGTTCTGTGCCATCTGGCTGCTGCTTCGGGCCATCCGGAACGGGGAAAAAGAATGTTTTCTCCCTGCCGGCATCCTGGCAGGGGCATTACCTATGATCCATACCCATTCCTTCGTTGCCATCCTGATCTTAAGTGCCTGTTGGATGTTGCTGTGCCTTTACCGGTCCGTGCCGCATAATACTTCCCCGGTAGAGCATCCGGGAGCCGTTCTGCTCGGATGTTTCGTGACCTGTATGATTCTTCTGGAAATTCTGAACGAAAGTTCTGCTGCCGTTGCACCTGTACTGCTCTTTCGTTTTGGCATCCTTGTTGCGGCATCCCTCGTGCTATACGGTCTGTCCTTACTGTACCGGTGCTTTTCCGGTAAAAGTACAAACAATGATACACTGCAGAAGTTTTTGACCACCTGGGGAGTTTTCTTTGGTGTGCTTCTGCTTCTTGCACTTCCGCAGTTATTGGAATGGACTTTTGGCCAGACAACGCAATCCGGCTTTTTGCTGGGGCATTTTAACTGGGGAAATCAGGGCGATACTTATTTGTGGTTTTATCTGAAAAACTGGGGTGCGATCCTGCTATGGTTCGTCCCTGCCATGATTCATTGTAAAAAAGAAGATTTTGATGTGATGTCCGGGGCATTTCTCCTGTGGTTTGTTGTGGAAATCATTTCCTTCACCCCTAACACATATGACAATAATAAACTATTATATATAACTTATATATTTGTCTGCTGCCTCAGTGCCGATTACGGAATTGATTTCCTGCGTTCTCTGAAAAAAGCCTCTTCACGATACCTCTGCATGATCGGCATGGTATTTCTTTGCACCTTTTCTGCCGTTCTGACCCTGTGCAGAGAGGTAATATCCGATTATACCGCTTATTCTTCCGCACAGGTGGAAGCTGCAGCATTCGTCGAGCAAAATACCTCTCCCACATCCCGTTTTCTTACCAACAACAGGCATGTAAATGAAATTGCCGCCCTTGCAGGGCGCAATGTGTTAAACGGGGCGGGAACCTTTTTGGCAATGCACGGTCTCTATCACACAGAATATCACGAAGATTTCCGGACAATTTATGAGACTCCCGCTGTTTCTGCTGATCTGATCCGTACTTACGACATCGATTATATTGAAGTCTCTTCCTGGGAACGGGCAAGTTACGCTGTCGATGAAAACTACTTCCGCTCCGCCTGGCCCTGTATCTTTGACAACGGAGAAATTCAGATTTACCAGATCAATCCATAATTTCACACTTGGAAGTCGCAAGACCCTCCGCATCACTGTGGGATGCACTTCCGAAGTTCTGGATCAGGCCGATCAGCTGTCCGGACATAAGCACGGTAAACAACGAATATCCGATACGTCTCACCGGAATGTAGCTTAAGGACATTACCAGTACGATCAGATCCGACATCAGATACACCCACTGGATCTTCCAGCCGGTAGCATGGGAAATACTCATGGCCAGGGCATCATCTCCGCTGGGGGCTCCGCCGATGCGCACGCACAGTCCGGCACCGACACCGACGAACAATGCTCCCACCAGTGCTGCCAGAAGGGGCATATTTGCCAGTTCCGGCCACAGATGAGGAAATTGCTCGCAGATTTTATAGGTTCCTGAGAATCCTGCGGTAGCCAGAGCCGAATAGGCGATAAATTCCTTGCCTAACAGCTTCCATCCCAGGATATAACATAAAATATTCATAATCCCTCCGGTAAACGCCGGAGAGATTCCTGTCCAATGCTCCAACAGCAACGTGGCTCCCAGCACACCACCCTCCGTTACTCCGGAGATGGAGTGCACGTTATATAATCCAAATGCCAGAATAAAACTTCCCAACAAAGTTATGGCACAATTTTTTAAGGTAATATTTTTCAGTGCCTGTCTCCATTCGTAAATCTGTGTTTTCATTTTTGTGCTGCTATTCCTTCTATATTTTTATAATTTTTATTCATATGATGTCGGGGTCAAAAGCCCCCGACTTTGATGCCTACGGATTGTTCCGTGCTACGCACTCCCACAATCCTACCCAATATTCGCATATCGTGGGATTATCATCCCACTTTTATGCTCATATCGGGGCGGGTCCTAAGGTCTTTCACCCACCTATGAGCAAGCTCATGTGGGCTTAGACCTTTTGACCCTGGCATCATCATTATGTTGCACACAAACAAAAGAAGCTGCGTACTATTTTTCAGTACGCAACTTCGTATTATACTACTCGGTTTTTACTTTCACAATCAGCATTCTCTACCATTTAAGTAGACTTTTTGACCTTGCTTTCGTGAATTTTTACCTTACATCTGGTGTCTTACCACCGCATATTCGTCATCCAGTCGAAAGTAGGGACATTCCTGCTGGGTTCCGGATAAAAAGCGGTACATTTCATCTTCATCCAGATTCACCATGCAGCAATAGCATTCATAGTCTTCGTCATATTCATAATTGACACAAGCGTCACAATTAGTCATTTTCCCTCTCTCCGCATATGCCTTTCATGGATGTATCCTACATTATCCTCATATGCTTTTGTCTGTTTTGCTTCGGTTTCATTATGGTATTTTCACTGTTTCATGAATTGCCATGCAAGTACTGATAGATTTCCCGTTTTCCGACACCCCTGTCTTTTGCCACCTGCTTCATGGCGGATTTATTATCCATGCCCTGCTCTTCGTAATAAGCCATATGTTCTTCAATGCTCATGGATTCCCAGGATGCGATCTCTTCCTGTCGTTTCTCTTCCGGACTTTTCCCTTCCACTACCAGGACATATTCCCCGCGGGGCTCCTCTGTCTTGTAGTAATCCAACGCCTTTTCTAAAGTGGTGGGGAATACGGTCTCGAACTTCTTGGTCAGTTCACGGCACAACGTGATCCGCCGCTCCCCCAGTGCCGCATACAGTTCCTCCAGTGTCCGGATCAGATGATGGGGAGCTTCATAGAGGATCATGGTACGGCTCTCGGTCTTCAGTTCCTCCAGGATCATTTTCTTTTCCTTTTTATCTGCAGGCAGAAATCCTTCAAAGCAAAACCTTCTCGTACTGAGTCCCGACAAAGTCAGCGCCGTAATGCATGCTGCCGGACCCGGCAGAGAAGTGACGGGAACGCTCTGCTCCTGGCACATCCGCACCAGTACTTCACCGGGATCGGAGATCGCCGGGGTACCGGCATCAGTGATCAACGCAATGTTCTGTCCGTTTAACAGCTGTCCTACCAGCTGGTGCGCTTTTTCTACTTTATTGTACTCGTGATAACTGGTCATAGGTGTGTGGATGTCGAAATGATTCAGCAGCTTGATACTGTTACGGGTATCCTCCGCCGCAATCACATCTACCGTCTGCAGGGTCTCCACCACACGCGGTGTCATATCTCCCAGATTGCCAATGGGGGTTGCACACAAATATAAAGTTCCGGGCATGAGCTCCTGCCTCCTCTCCAAATCATAGTAGTCTATAACTATTCAAAGCCATGATATCATGTCACTATGTATGGCGAATGCTCGCATTCGTAAGAACATTTGACATAATTATACGGTGGATGGTGTGCTGAATAGTTACAATATCTTAACTATCTAATATCCATATATATCATATATTTCCGGCATATATACTCCCGGCGCCTGGTATACGATCAGCGGCTTCTCCACCGTCATGCGGGGTTTGCCGCCTCGCACCGCCTCGATGAGCACCATATTGGGCTCCTTGTCGATGTAGGGATATACAAGCTGCATCCGTTTCGGCTCCAGTTTGTATTTTACCAACATGGTCATGATCTCCGCCAGCCGAAAAGGGCGATGTACCATGTAAAAATGTCCGCCGGGCTTTAACAGTTTTGCTGTCCTGCTGACCACATCCTCCAGCGTGCAGAGCACTTCGTGTCTGGCGATTGCTTTTGGTTCCTCCGGGTTCGTCAATCCATGCTGTCCGATCATGTACGGAGGATTACAGGTAATACAGTCAAAGGAAGCAGCCGGGAAAATCTGGTCTGCTTCCTTGATGTCTCCTGTCACGATGTCAATGCGATCCTGCAGGTCATTCAGTGCCACGCTGCGTCTCGCCATATCTGCGCTCTCCTCCTGGATTTCCAGTCCGGTGAGATGAGAACAGTGGTATTTTGCCTCCATCAGAAGCGGGATGATCCCGGTGCCTGTGCCAAGGTCAAGCATCGTATCCTTTTCTCTGGCATGGGCAAATCCTGTCAGAAGCACCGCATCCATGCCGAAACAAAATTTCTCCGGATTCTGTATGATCTGATAACCGTTCCGCTGAAGGTCATCGATCCGCTCTTTTTCCTTCAGTTCAACCTTCATTCGTATTCTCCGGTTTTCTTCCGTTACCATTATTACCGTTATTCCCGTCTCTTCTGCCGCCGTGTCTCGGTCTTCTGCGGGAAGAATTGTCCCGCTGGGATCTGCGCTCGCCTTCCTGACTGTTACCGCCTTCCTGTTGTATCTGACTGCCTGAACGGGACTGCTCATTGCCGTTCTCCCTTACCTGATCCGGACGGTTCTGGGGACGGTTCTCGCGGCGTCTGTCACCACGATTATTGTCCCTGCGGTTCTCATTTCTGCTGCCATTGTCACCACCACGGTTGTCATTGCGGTTCTGATGCTCGCCGTTACGGTTATTTTCCCCGCGGTTATTATTTCTGCGGTTGTCGTCCCTGCGTCCGTCGCGTCTGCGGTTTTCTCCACGGTTGTCACCACGATTCTCTCCGTCAGTTCTCTGCTCTCTGCGGTCCTGACGCTGCTCCGCACGTTTTTCTGCGCGTTCTTCCGCTTCTTCCTTCTCCTCGATCTCCTCTAACTTCTCGAGTTCCTTCTGTTCTTCCTTAGACAGTTCCTGACCGCCCTTTTTGCCGCGGCGTCTCTTGAATTGTAACGTGTCTGCCTCGTACTCCTTCAGTTCCTTCTCGTCACCGGCTTCTACCAGTACCTTGACCAGCTGGCGCAGTACGTTGACGCTCTGTACCTCGCCGTGCAGTCCGTCTGCCGTCTGGACATAGTCACCCACACCGGGAAGCTTGCGGTTCAGTTCCTCGTAAGTGTCTTCCTCATTTTTCAGACAGCACATCAGTCTGCCGCAGACTCCGGAGATCTTCGTCGGATTCAGGGACAGATTCTGCTCCTTCGCCATCTTGATGGATACCGGTACGAAATCCGACAGATAGCTGTGGCAGCACAGAGGCCTTCCACAGATACCGATACCGCCGCGTATCTTGGTCTCATCCCTGACACCGATCTGGCGCAGCTCGATACGTGTTTTGAACACACTTGCCAGATCCTTTACCAGTTCGCGGAAGTCGATACGTCCATCCGCCGTAAAATAGAATAATACCTTATTGTTATCAAACGTATACTCCGCATCGATCAGCTTCATTTCCAGACCATGCTTTAATATCTTCTCTTTACAGATCTTGAAGGCTTCCTTCTCTTTTTCTTTGTTGGCAGCCTCCTGCTCGATATCTCTCTCTCCGGCGATCCGCATCACAGGCTTCAGGGGCTGGATCACCTTGTCATCCTCCACCTCATGCACTCCCGCAACGACCGTGCCGAACTCTATGCCTCTGGCGGTCTCCACGATCACGTGGTCGCCTCTCTTTATCTCAAGCTGCAACGGATCGAAGAAATATACCTTGCCCGCTGTACGAAATCTTACACCAATTACTTTTGTCATATCTATCTACCTCACTGATGCCGTTGGCATCTTCATTTAAAATAATATGTAACTATTCAGAGCCAAGGCAATTTTCATAAATTTGCGAGGAATGCCGAATAATTACGATAACGTTAAAAATAACAGTTGTCTGCGCAAAACGCGCCTGCAACTGCTATTTTAGCATATCTTTGGAGAAATGACTACTGTAATATTATCGCTATATTTTGTCGCTTTTATATGTGTATGACAATTATTTATATTTTAGCATTGCTTTCCATCTGTATGGAAAATCCAAGTGCTTATTTGATATATATTTTTTATAGTTATTCACAAGTTTTACAAGTGGTTTCCATACGTTTTCATTCCACTTCTGATGATTTGGATACATAAGTTTTAACATATAAAGTTGTGCAAACAGTCGCCTTGTTGGAATATATTTCTCTGATGACGGCATTTTGGGGATTGCCGGAAATATCCAGTAATACAGTCTTGAATAATGTGCACACTTATTTCTAAGATCATTGAGACATCGCATCCAACTGTCAAGTGTTTGGTAGTTAATACTATAAAGATTTGCCGCAATAGCTGCCTTATCATTATTTTTCATTCCCCTGTAAAAATATGATAATGTGCCAAACGAGAAAAATTCAATAATTACCCATATTGGAAAATGTCCGTTATATTTCTTCATATGATGCTAGACAACTGTTGTCCTTGCATTCTCTTTTATGCAAGAATTAATCCTTTTTGTGAAGGCAATATGGTCATGTTTATTATTATAATTACAAGCATCCATATATCCTTCCTCTCCATACTTATGTGCATGATAATATGCTAATTGTGAGCGAAAATAAACTTCTATTTCATCCACTACTCCGGCTATAAGATTTCGTAATTGCTCATCAAATTCATATATTGCCTGAAGTCTTTCAAATGTAATATTGGGAAATAATGAACCGTGTCCATTGATTTGAAATGGAAGAAAATATCCAGAAAAACGATAGTAGTTAACTTGCTTTAGAAATGTCTTTGCGCTTACATCATCTATAATAGCAATATTTTTGTTCTTTAGTATTGCTATCTGCTGATCATATGTCTTCGGTTTTTTAATAAGCACTCCTCCTCTTTAGAAAAAATGTGCCCCCATTTGACACTTCTATGAGAGGTGTGGGGGCTTCTGGTAATATTATTATATCCAAAATCATGGAAATTGCAACTGAAAAATTATAGTTTGACTCTTTTTTTAACGCGGATTATTATGATATTTCCATATATAGTCTGGGCACCACTTGGGTCTATGCTTTTGGTATAATGACAATGCAAGTTTCTGATATAATTCCTCACACTGATATTCTTTTGGAAGTTCATCAATGTGCTTTATTGTATAGTTTGCGTTTTTTTCTGCAATTTCAATAAAATATCGCCTTATATGCGCCTGTTCTTTCATTCTTGCCAAATATGGTGCATTTTTTATTATTGCTAATTCGCCACAACTTTTCACATATTTTTGCAGCAAGTCATACGTAAAGTACTTTGCAGGATAATATTTCAAAAAATCATCATCCAATTTATTCATAAGTTGTTCTCTTATTATCCTATCTTTAAACATGCTATCCGGTACCAGTGACATAAACAGTTCAATCTCCTCATCCTTTGCACGGCACAATGGAAACACCTTTCCGCCCCAGTTTTCATAGCTAATATACGGAAATAAATTTCTTTTATTTCTCCCAAGTATTATTTTCCGTAACATTTTTTCTGTTACATCTTCTCTCCGTAACAGTAATATATTTTTCCAGTTATCCTCTATTAGATTATACCCACTTATCTCATTACTTTTAAATTCAATTTTTGAGGCCACAAGTGTATTGTCCCATTCGCGAAGCAAATTTGCCGAGAACAATCGTTGTACCTGATTTACTCTTCTAGAAACAGCATATAAGCTTTCTTTTCTGTCTATAAAAATCATTTTGTCAATATATTCTGACAAGTTTTGCTGCGGTTGACATATCAATGCATTCTCTTTCTGTAACACTCCTAATATCTTTTTCTGTTCCTCAATTTGCTCGGCTGTGGTTATTTGTTCACTAAGTCTTTCCTTATTAATCGATTCTAATAGTTTGTCAAATGATGCAAACTGTTTTGCAACTCCAAATACAGGAGAATAGTAGTAGGTTAACTTACCATCATATGGATTTACCATGATATGATTATAATAATTCACATCTACAATACATCCATGTATTGTGCCGTTAAAGCCAAGTCGTTTTACTTCTGACGCTATTCTTTCTTGTACCAATCTATATGGCTTTAATCCTTCATAAAATGACTTTACCATAGATAAAAATGTCTCATTATAATAATCCATGCTATTTATCGTACTGACCTGCTTAACCATTCCTCCTACACACATTTTGACTCCTTTTTGTGTCTTTACAAAAAAACCATAGTATCCGTCATGTTTTATCAGGTATAAGCCGGCATCTTTTTGCTTTAAAATATTGTTTATGAGCTTAGGCTCATTCAATCTCTCTCCAATATATCTATAATAAAGCACATATTCCTCTATACTAATTTTGTGGCATCCATCCGTATATCTAATGAAAGGATCATACACGCACCCCAAACTACATAATTTCATTTGAATATTTCCCGTATATCCTATCTGATTATCCGCAAAAATTGTCCTATATTTATCACGAACATATCTGTTGTGATGATCATGCCCATAAAAATATATACATTGGGAATCTTCCTCTCCTTCTTTTAACCAATCATTTACAGGGCAATGGCTGATTACAATCAACGGCAAGTGCAATTTTTTTGCTTTTAAAAGATATTTTTTGTATATTGAATAAAATATTTCTGACTCTTTAATCTCTTCATCCCTGTTGTTTATTAAATCCTTCGAATAGCACAAGTTCGTAGTGTTATACATTTCATTATATTTGGAGAAACCAGTTCCTCCAAATATAAGACACTTCGGAACACTACGTTTATCTATATAATCATATTTCATAAAACCATCATTAATAAGAAGGTGAATCCCATGCTTTGCAGAAAGTTTCATATACTGTTCATAGCACTCTTGCCTTGTAGAATAAGCAGACAATTCGTGATTTCCCAACACATATAACACTTTTTCCATAGATGGAATCTCTTTATTAAGACACGAGAAAAAAATATCAACTATCGCTATGTCATCAGCTATATCTCCATCAATAATAATGTAGTCAAAATATCCCCTTTTTGCTCTGTCCTTGTTTTCTCCAAAAATATCAATTACCAATTTTCGAATTGCCGGAGGCAAAGATCTTTTCTTTATAGTTTCAAACCCTTCAATGTGAAATTCTACATGAATATCCGAAATGTAAAAAATATTCAAACTATCCCAAATATTTTTTACAGGAAATTGTATTTCATTCTGCCACAGCGAAACATCATTCATTCACCAGTTCCTCCGTTTGTACTATAGCGCTACTATTCTTCCTTCTTGTAAGAAATTAACTTAATTGTAGCGTCGTGAAATACCAGAATCAATAGGAAATCTTTCGTAGATATATAGTTAGAAACTAATACTGCCTGACATGCTTTTTCCAGTAGAAAAATTTGTATACAAAAATTACCAAAAAAGCGGCCTCCTTTTACAGTTAGCCGCTTTCTAATATTATCATTAGGATCTGAGTTCCACGCCCAGCTTGTTGTTCAGATTCTTCAAGATCTTCTTCACGTAGCCGTCGACTGCCTCTGTGGTGAATTCTTCCTCCTTCGGAGCAAAGGTTACGGTGAATGCCATGGACTTCTTCTCGGGTCCTACCTGTAAGCCTTCATAGACATCGAAGAGTTCTACGGACTCCACGAAGCTGCTGGCTTCCGCGATGGCCTTCTCTACCTCGCCACAGGTAACGGACTTGTTCATTACCAGTGCCAAGTCTCTGGTCTCCTTCGCGAACCTGGAGATAGGAGCAAAGGTGGGAGCCTTGCCGTATACGGGACGCAGGGCTTTCAGATCGATCTCTGCGATGTATGCTGATTCACGCATATCTTCTTCCTTCTGGATCTCGTAGGTCAGCTGACCCAGGTAGCCGATCTCTTCGCCGTTGTACAGAATCTTTGCAGTACGATAAGGATGCAGGAAGGTCTTCTTGTCCTCTACATATTCGAAATCAATGAACAGTGTCTCTGCTACCGTGTCTACCAGACCTTTCAGGGTGAAGAAATTCTCTTCCTTACCCCAGATACCGATGCAGATGGTCTCTCTCTCATCGGGATACTCGGTCAGAGGCAGATCCTTAGGGATGAATTTATTGCCGATCTCGTATACTCTGCCTTCCAGACAGCCGTTCTTCTGATTACGGGCGATGGCATGGATCATCTGGGGCGCCAAAGTGGTACGCATCAGGGACAGATCCTCGTTGATCGGGTTGATCAGACGGATCGCATGTCTCTCCGGTGCATCCTCAGGCAGACCTAACAGACTCAGATCGGAAGGAGAGAAGAAGGAGTAATGTACGCCCTCAAATGCGCCCTGTGCACACAGTGCTCTCTTGATCTTAAGCTCGGTCTTCTGCTTTGTATTCATGCCGCCGCTGGTTACAGCTGCTGCCGCGAGAAAGGTCGGTGTTACGTGGTCGTAACCGTACATACGGATCACTTCCTCTGCAATATCGGGATAGGATTCCATATCTTCACGATATGCGGGTACCTGAATGGTCAGTTCGTCACCGTTAATTACGGGCTGGAAGTTCAGGGATTTTAAGATTCTCTCAATATCAGCGGTAGGTACTTCAATACCCAGTACACCATTTACTTTCTTGATGCTTGCCTTCATCTCGGCAGGCTCGATGGAATTGCCGGTGCTGACTTCTACGTGAGTAGAGGATACTTTACCGCAGCCCAGCTCCTCGATCAAATGCAGTGCTCTCTTGCTGGCCATAACGGTAGCATACTCATCCACACCCTTGGCATATCTCTGGGAGGAATCGGAAGACTGTCCCAGTGCTCTGGAGCTCTTGCGGATATTGTCTCTTGCAAATTTTGCGGACTCGAAGATGACAGCCTCTGTGGTGTCGCGGATCTCGGAGTTCAAACCACCCATGATACCGGCTAAAGCTACGGGCTTTACGCCATCGCAGATAACGAGATTATTTTCGTTTAATTCAAACTCTTTTTCATCCAGGGTCATGATCTTTTCCTTGTCATGGGCACGTCTTACATGAATGGCATTGCCTTCAATGTAAGAAGAATCAAATGCGTGCATAGGCTGACCCAGCTCTTTTAAGATGTAGTTCGTGATATCTACAACATTGGAGATAGAACCGATGCCCACCAGTGCCAGACGTCTCTTCATCCATGCGGGGGATTCACCGATCTTTACATCGGATACGTAGTGTGCGATATATCTGGGGCACAGATCCGGAGCATCCACGGTTACGGTAAATCCGTCCTTGGTAATGCCGCTCTCAGTATAATCCAGTGCCGGAGTCTTCACAGGCTTATTCAGGATAGCCGCTACTTCTCTGGCAATACCGAAGATGCTCTCGCAGTCCGGTCTGTTGGCGGTAATGGCAATGTCGAAGATCCAGTCATCCAACTGTAACAGGGGCTTTACGTCCGCACCGACCTCAGCATCCTCCGGCAGTACCAGCAATCCGTTGTAGCCAGCGCCGGGATACAGATCCTCGTTCAGTCCCAGCTCGGTACCGGAACACAGCATACCGCAGGACTCATAGCCACGAAGCTTGCCTTTTTTGATCTTCATGGTACCTTCGATGGTCACATGATCTTTTGCGGTAGCATATACCTGGGCACCTTCCAGTGCTACAGGGTATTTGCCACCTGCGTGTACGTTATCTGCACCACAACAGATCTGCAGGGGCTCTGCGCCTCCTACGTTTACCTTACATACATGTAAGTGGGTCTCAGGGATCGGCTCACACTCTTCTACCAGACCTACGACCACACCACTGATATCCTTGCCTACTTCATAGGATTCCTCTACCTCAAATCCGCAGGAAAATAACTTTTCCTCCAGTTCCTTGACTTCTACATCAATATCTACATATTCTTTTAACCAACTAAGTGGTACTAACATATCTTTTACCTCCTTCGGCGTCGTCTTTTACGACGTCCTCTCGTACTATTCCTTGCATTGCTACTGTTCTAAAATCATATTTCCGTGATCTTAGTCATCATTGATCTGATCCAGTACTCTCATATCAGATTGATATAACAGTTTGATATTGTTAATACCGTACTTTAACATTGCCAGACGCTCAATACCGATACCGAATGCCAGTCCACTGTACTCCTCGGAATCAATGCCACAGTTCTCCAGTACCTTCTTATTCACGATACCGGCACCCAGTACTTCGATCCAGCCGGTACCCTTGCACAGACGACAGCCACAGCCTCCGCAGGCGAAGCAGCTGACATCCACCTCTACGGAAGGCTCGGTGAACGGGAAGTAAGAAGGACGCAGTCTTGTGGTGGTACCTTCACCGAAGATTTTCTGTACCAGTACTTCCAGCATACCCTTCAGGTCGCACAGAGTGATGGTCTTGTCTACTACGAGACCTTCCATCTGGGTAAACATGGGAGAATGGGTCGCATCATCATCGGAACGGAATACTTTACCGGGGCTCAGAATCTTGATGGGAGGCTTCTGGCTCTCCATCACGTGTACCTGACCTGCAGAGGTCTGGGTTCTAAGCAGAAATTCCGGAGACAGGTAGAAGGTATCCTGCATGTCTCTTGCGGGGTGATCCTGCGGGGTATTCAGTGCGGTGAAGTTGTAATAATCGGTCTCGATCTCAGTACCTTCATATACGCTGAAGCCCATGGATGCGAAAATGTCGATTAACTGGTTACGCACCTGAGTTACAGGATGCAGATTACCGGTCTTACGGCTCTTTGCCGGCATGGAGATATCGATCTTCTCACTCTCGTAGCGCAGCTCCATCTCTTTTTCTTTTAACTTCGTATTCAGCTCGTCAAAATGCTCGCTGGCCCAGTTCTTCAGTTCATTGACTTTCTTACCGAAGTCAGCTTTCTCTTCCTTGGGTACGGAACCCATCTGCTTCATCAGACCGCCGATAATACCGTTCTTGTCCAGAATGGTCTTCTTGTACTCGTAGACACCCTTGGTATTCTCAATCTTTTCCAGTTGTTCCCGGATGTCGGCTTTGATCTGTTCGACTTTTTCATTCAATTCGTTTAAATCTGCCATCTTACTCCTCATTTCTGTGTGCTATTCTGCACACTGTGCTATTCTGCACACTGTGCCTTGTTGCACACGTGTTTTTACTTGTGCCTGGGTGTGTATTGCATTTTCATATTGTAACTATTCAGAGCCTCATTCGCAAAATCGCATCTGCGATGCTTACTTGGAGAACAGGCTTACCTGTTCTCTGCTCATTGAGGCTGCTTCGCCATTGGCTCTGAATAGTTACAAAAAACCGCGCATACAAATTCACCCCATTGGGACGAATTTTATATCCGCGGTACCACCCAAATTCCTTATGTGAAAAATGAAAACTTCTTGAAGCTATCTTTACATTCACGATAAGACTCTTAACTCACGTAACGAGTGAGGAAACGTCATACCCTACCAAATCTTCCATTCTTCCGGTATGCGGCTCGCGTGGGAATTTCGATTCTGCTTGAACCTCAGGAAGCTTTTCAGCCGGTGGGCTTCCCTCTCTGTCAGGAAAATAGAATCTTACTGTGCACGTTCATTGCCTTTACCTTGATATGATAATACCGAAATAGCGGAAATGTCAAGGTTTTTTCATCATCTGGCCTGCTTATACTTCTTTCCATAATATTTTTTCCACGGTGTCGATCACTGGATATTTCTGTGTTCCGATGGGGTGTCCGTCACGATAGGTGGAAAATACATCGCAGGAGATCACATTGGTGCTTCTGTATATTTTCTCCACCGGTGTATGTCCAACAACCTGTAAAAGGCTGTCTTCTTCATACATTGTCTCCTGATGATACTGCGGGCGGTACCAGATGGGGCTGGCACTGCACCATAGCTGCTCCGGTCCCATGGTATTTATCTCTGCGATGGTTTGGTCCACAGAGTCTGTATTTTTCACATTTTCCTCTACAAATGCCTGTAAGATGCCGCCATGGCAGAACAATACATCATCGATCCTCTGTATGTACCGAATCTGATTCCCGGCCGGCAATGCCTCCTTAAGTTCCTCCAGTTTATTTCTGACCATATAGGCTGCCGCCCGACTGTATCCCGATTCCCGCTCATTCCACAGATAGCATAGATCATGATTCCCGTAACACCACAGAGTGTCGGGGAATTCCTTTGCAAAAGAGATCGCCGCGTCAAAAGTCTGCGCATACAATTCAATGTCATATTCCCTGTTCCAGTCATCCGGGATGTCCATCAGGCATACTGCCCGATCCGCCACACCTTTTCTCATCCATTCAGCCGCTTCCTTGAACATATACGGTTTTAAATGAACATCCGGTATCACAAGTGCTTTCATATCTGCTTCTCCTTTCTGCCCGCCACCACCGTAGAAATTCCATCGGTGAAGCCTGCTCCGACACCTCATATTTTCATTTTAATTTTACTCTCCGGCTCTGATGATCTCCGCTGCCATCTGCCCAAGTCCTTCCGCCCCGTACTTATCCCAGTTCGGATAGACATCGCGATAGTTAATGCAATAGACAAGGCCATCCATCTCCAGCATGACCCGACTGATACATTTCATATACTGGCTTTCTGCGCCGTAGACAATTTCATATTTTCCGGCCGCAATGCTGGTTTGGTCATACGGGGTCAACTGGTAGCCGTCCGGAACATATTTTCTCGCATAGCCTTCATAATACACTCGAATACCGTCCACCGTTTTCAGCTCTGTCACCGAATTTTGTTCGTCTGCCATGACATCCTTCATCAACTCTTCAAAACTTTTGTGGGCAATCTTCCCCCCACTTCTGCTGTTTCCACCTGCGCAGATTGTACCGGTTCCCCTGCTATCTGCCGGTAAGTACCTGCTCTTTACTGTTCCCTGTGGAATCCGAAGGCACCCTGCGATATCCTCTATCGTCAGTTCTTCCCCGTAGTACAGGCACAAGGGAATCCGATACTTCTCCGGCAATTTCCGCAACGTTGTCTGTACATACCTGATTTCTTCCTTTTTTAACAGATGATCTTCCACTTCGGATCGTTCCCCGTTCCCCCCGGCTGCTGGCTCCATGGGTTCCTCACTTTCCATCGGTGCAATGCTGTTTCTACGGTTTATTTTCCGGTTCCGATTTTTCCAAATCCGAATTGCAACAGATAGTAAATAACTTTTCGGATTTCCGTCTTTTTGTATCTTGTCCAACAGTTCCAGGGTTTTCAGGAAGGTGTCCTGATACAATTCTTCCGCCTCCGGTCTGTTTCCTGTATTGTCATATAAATTTCCTTTCCGGTATTTTCGTCTGCAGTACGTTAATGCTTTTACTATATATTGTCCTGAGCTTCCAACCGGTTCATTTTTATATAAAAAAAATAGAAAGTGAAGTGTGGATTTCACTTTCTACTCATTCAGTTTTCTGTCTTATCCGTTCTCCTTGATCTCCAGCATCAAAAGTTCCATAGTCAGGTCAAAATTTACGTTAGCATCCAAGCGCCTCTTTGCCTTATCCAGGGCTTCGATGACTTCCTCGATTCCTTCATAGCTGCTGCGCTGGGCCACACGGCGGATGGCACTGATCTCTTCACGGAAAACGAGATGGTTCACATCACTGGTTGCCTTGAACAGGAGCACATCCCGGTACCAGATGGCGATCAGATCCAGATAATCATTGATCTGCAGCTTATATTCCGTAATCTTTTTGATCGCTGCGGTGATCTCACTCAGATCCATATCCTGAATATATTTCAATAGCGACAACGCTTCATTCTTAATATTATCGAAGTCCTCACTGGACGCCAGGGATTTCGCCTTGCCGATATTACCTCTGGCAAATGCCACACAGACCTCCGCTTTATAATCCGGCACCTGCAGCTGATGCATGAGATAATTACGCACCAGTTCATCGGCTACCGGCTTCATGTTCAGTACCACGCAACGGCTGAGGATCGTCGGCAGCAGAGAATTCACGTTAGAAGTCAACAGCATGATCACTGCATACTCAGGCGGCTCCTCCAGCGTTTTCAGGATTGCATTCTGCGCCTGGGGAGTCATCTTCTCCGCCTCGTTCATAATATAGATCTTATACGGGCTGCTGTAAGGCTTGATGGCAATATCGTTGTTAATCTGCGCACGAATATCATCTACGCTGATGGTATTCGGCTTCTCATGGCTGACATAGATAATATCCGGCTGATTGTCCGACAACGCCTGCTTACAGGAATGACATTCCTGACAAGGCTCGGTTCCGCCCTTTTCACACTGCAGGGTCATGGCAAATACTCTGGCAATAAATTCTTTGCCGGAGGATTTTTCACCGTTGATGATATAAGCATGGGAAATCTTCTTCGCCGAAATGGCGTTCTGTAAATGCTCTTTAATCTGTTCCTGACCTATGATGTCATGAAATGTTGCCATTGGTATTCCCCCTGTCTGTATCTTATTGTCTTTTTGGTCCTGCTTTTATCGTACTGCCTTCTTGCGAATCACGCAAGCGTTTCCTGTATTTTTCATCAGGTAAAGATATCCAATAACAGTCCCCGGATCTCCCCGATCTTGTTCAGGATCGCCAGATTGTCTTTTTCATCCTTCATCAGTTCCTGTGCCAGCTGATCCAGATTCTCATCCACCAGCCGGATAATGCCGTACACACGGTGCCGTCCTCTCCGATCCAGGAAGTTCTCTCTGGAAAAAGAATGGGATCTGGTCACCACTTCATTGAGAAATTCCTTGACCAGTCCACGATAATGCCGCATATCCTTCACATCCCGTTTCTTGGCCAGCTTTTCGCCCTCTGTGGTGATCTCCGCCATCAGGTTCGTCAGTCTCTCCTGCAGTTCTGCTTCTTCCACATGGCTCGCCAGCATGAACTTGAAGCTGCCATCCGTGGGCGCTGTGTTCTGTACCTGCTCCACGGAAGCCGGCTGCTGTATCTGATTTACTCTCATTTCCATACGCCCACCTCTTTTCCTCTGTTTACCGGCTATATTCCGGCATTTTTCTTCTCTGTTATCAGTATTTCGGCTATATTCCGGCTTCTTTTAAGTACTTTGTAATATCTTTCAGACATTTTGTCAGATCTGTATTCTCGAATCTGTCCCGGATCCCTGCTGCCGCCAGCTTTTCTTCGGAGAAATCTGCGCTGTCCGCCAGAAATCTGCGACACATCTCTTCGTACTTCGGCTTCTCCTGTCGCAGTTCCCTGTCCAGTGCCCGCTGCAGGCGTACACCGTCATCCAGCTCAATATAGACCGGCAAAATAGCTTCTGTTCCGAAATAAGCAATCATTTTCTCATAGGCTTCCAGTGTTCCGATCATGAGATAATTCTTCGTGGTCAAATCTATCTGTCCGTCATCCACTGTAAAATACCGCCAGATGCCATAGACCGTATTATAAGCTCTGTCCTCTATGACCTTTCCCTGTTCCCTCAGGGTCTGAAAACCGGTCTCATCTGTGAAAAAATATTCCACACCGTTCTCTTCCCCGGCCCGGATCGGTCTTGTCGTATAAGGCACGATGGTCCGAAGATCCATCGTGCCCTCTTTCATCAGTTCTTTAAATATGGTGTCTTTTCCGGAGGAACTTTTCCCCATGAGATATACAATTTTTCCCATATCTGCGTTCTCGTTTTCCCGCTCCTGTTTCGGCTGTTTGACCGCCGTACAGTACGTTTTTATTCTACTTCCACCACGTGGATCATATCGGTCTTACCTACCACGCCCAGAGGTACGCCTGCGGTGATGACAACCGTATCCCCGGTTTTCACCAGACCTGCCTGCTTTGCCTTGAATACCGCTTCCTCGAACAGAGCATCCGTGGTCCGCTCCTTCTGGATCATGACAGGTTTTACACCCCACAGCAGATTTAACTGGCGGTATACCTTCTCATCCAATGTACAGCCGATGATCTGGCATCCGGGCTTATAACGTGCGATCATATTCGCGGTAAATCCGGACATGGTTACGGTGATGATGGCTGCTGCATTCAGATCGGAAGCCACACTGCAGGTTGCATAGGAGATTGCCGTGGTAATATCCGGAGTTTCCTGTCTGTCTTCCTTGACTCTCTGCATTCTTCCGCGATAATCGATATCCTGCTCTGCTCTCTCCGCAATGCGGGACATGGTCTTAACAGCCTCTACCGGATACAGACCGGCTGCGCTCTCGCCGGAAAGCATGATGGCTGTGGTTCCGTCATAGATCGCATTGGCAATATCTGTTGCCTCCGCTCTGGTCGGACGTGGATTCTTGATCATGGACTCCAGCATCTGGGTCGCAGTGATTACATGCTTGCCCTGTGCCACTGCCATCTTGATCATCTTCTTCTGCAGAATAGGTACTTCTTCCAGAGGAATTTCGACACCCATGTCACCACGTGCTACCATGATACCGTCTGCTGCAGTAATGATCTCTTCCAGATTCTGGATTCCCTGCATGTTCTCGATCTTGGCGATGATCTTGATCTTGCTGCCTCTGTCCTCTACGATCTTGCGCACTTCCTGAATATCTTCCCTGGTTCTGACAAAGGAAGCTGCGATAAAGTCAAATCCGTGCTCTACACCAAACACAATATCTGCCAGATCCACCTCACTGATATAAGGCATGGACAGAATCGCTCCCGGTACATTGACACCCTTATGATTCGATACAAAACCGCCGTTTATGACCTTACATACAATGTCTTCTCCTTTGATCTCTTCTACCGTCATTTCGATCAGACCGTCATCGATCAGGATCGTTTTCCCGACATTGATGTCATTTTTCAGATTTTTGTAGGAAATAGTGGCTCTTTCCGCTGTTCCCATGATTTCTTCCGTTGTCAGGACAAACTGCTGACCGGATACCAGCTCTACCTTACCGCCCTCAAAATCACGCAGACGAATCTCCGGTCCTTTGGTATCCAACAGAGTTGCTACCGGCAATCCCAGTTCTTTTCGTACTTTCAGTACTCTGTTGTATTTAACCAGCTGTTCCTTATGGCTTCCATGGGAAAAGTTAAAACGTGCCACGTTCATGCCTGCAAGCATCAATTCTCTTAATTTCTCCTCACTCTCACTGGCCGGACCGATGGTGCAAATAATTTTGGTTTTTCTCATACAGGCTAAATCCTTTCTGCTGCTATTTTTTTTGATTTTTGACTACGGTAATGCAATATTCGTCTTTTTCGGTGACTCCCTGTACCTTCAGACCCTTTCTGAAATACTCCGCAAGCTTTCGGCAATGGATCTCTTCGATCTGTTCTCCCGGTACCAGCACCGGAATTCCGGGAGGATACAGATTCACAAAATCTCCTGCAATCCTGCCTGCAGCCTGTGCCAGAGGAATCTCCTCTTTTTCGGCATCCCATGCATCCGCAAGAGACAAACTGACTTCCGGCTGCATGTGATAGAGAGATGTCTCTCTGGAATCTCCGCCTTCCGTCTGTGGCTGCGTCTGCCACTTTCCCGCAGATATGTCACGATCGATGGCAAGCAATGCATCCGTCATTCTTGTGTATGCCTCGTCACTGTCTCCTATGGTGAACATCGCAAGACAATGATCTGCAGCTGCCATTTCCAACTGCAAGTGGTACTCCTCTAATAGAATATCATAAATCTGCTGTCCTGACAAACCTGCCTTTGAAGATAATATCACCAGTTTTCCGATATCCTGTCTGGCATCCAGCGGCAAGAAATGAAGGTTCCTGCATTCTGACAGTTCTGTCAGCATTCTCAGATAATTCACCTGCAACCGGGCAAACAGATAATCTCCCTGCTCCTTTACCAGCTGTAGTGCATTGTCAATTCCTGCCATTAGTACATAGGATGGACTACTGGACTGATAAATATGCAAAAACCTGCGCAAACGTTCTCTGTCGACCAGTCTTCCGTTGACATGAAGCAACGCGCTCTGTGTCAGTGCCGGCAAAGTCTTATGAACACTGTGGATCACCAGATCCGCGCCACACTGGCAGCTGTTCTTCGCAAATCCTTCCGCCAGTCCCAGATGAGCACCATGGGCTTCATCCACGATCAGAGGAATTCCTTTACTATGTACCAGCTTTGCGATCGTCTCTATATCTGCGATCCTGCCTTCATAAGTGGGTGACACCAGAAATACCGCATCCGGAACAGGCTCCCGGCTGAATGCCTCTGCGATCTGTTCCGGAGTTACCGCATCATAAATATCATACTCCTCCATCATTTCCGGATACAGATAAGAAACTGTTAAATTTCTCAGATATGCCGCATGATACGCAGATTTATGGGCTCCTCTGGTCATAAGGATCCGCCCGCCCCTCGGAACCGCCGCACTGATTGCCGCCAGAACCCCGCAGGTACTTCCGTTGATAAGGTAAAAGCTCTCGTCTGCGCCGTACAGTCCGGCTGCCTCGTTCTGTAATCGTCTTAGGATTTCCTCTGGAGCATGTAGATTATCAAATCCATCAATCTCCGTGATGTCGATATCCATGATCTCCCGGGGGAATTCTCCACAAAGCAGTCTCTTATGTCCCGGCATATGATAAGGATAATAATCTGTCTTACTGTAGTCTTTTAATCTCCGGTATAATTCACCCAATTCCGTCATTCTCCTGTTTTGGGTTTCCACCCTTTTATTTTCCCTGCTCCTCTTCAATCTTCCGAAGCTTCTCGATCAGGGCTCCATGTCCCTTATGTACATGAAATGTCTCCATAAGCGAACACCATTTGTCTGCCATGGTGACGATCCAAGCTTCACGACACATGGGAACTGCGGAGATTGTTAGCGGCCACATATGTTTTTTTATAATATCTTTTTCTCTGGGAGTGAGATGGTATTCCTTCTGTGCATTGTGAAGCGCTCTTCCCGGATGATAAAAGCCATGAAGCTTATGGGGGCTGATATGATCCGGCGTGTGCCAGTCGTACAGAAAGTAATCATGCAATAATGCCCCACGGATCAAATCCCTTTTTTCACAGGGAATATGCAGCTTCTCGCTGATGGCAAGACTATATTTTGCCACATTCATACTGTGATCATTGACTGTCATGTTACCGTGCTGTACATGTGAACGTGTGGAGCGAAAGTTCTTAGAACGCAGAATATCCGGTGCTACCGCCCGGATCTCCTGCCTTAACTGTCGTTCTCTTTCAAATCTCTCTTTCCACTTCTGCACTTTTTTTGCTGAACGCTGTTTCATAGAACTGCCTTCCTTCTCAATATCCCATCATCTATAGTCACACTGATTCGCATTAATAGTAATAGCATACTACCGGGAAACCGGTAGATACATATTCATAAATAGCTGCCGCCATATTCAGTGGCAGATTGACACAACCGTGAGAGCCTGATGTCAGATAGATGGTTCCACCGAAGCTTCCTCTCCAGGTAGCATCATGCATTCCGACATTTCCGTTAAAAGGCATCCAGTAGTTTACCGGCGTCTCATAATCCGCACCGCGTAATACAGCATTTTTTGTCTTATAGGTCAGTCCGAACACTCCGGGAGGGGTCATGCAGCCCGCTTTGCTCATATTACCGGATACAAAATCTGTCTCCAATACAATGCTTCCATTCTGGAACAGATAAAGATGCTGATTCGTCAGATCAATTTCCACGTAGGAATTACCGATATCGTCACTTCCCTTTTGTGCTCCCTTGCTGCTGTATACCGGCTCCTTGTCGATGTTTTCTCCCTTTTCAATAGAAGCTGTCAGTTCTTTGACCTCTTCCTCGCGGTCGGTCTTCCAGCCGTAAGCTCCGCTGGGCAAGGTAAGCTCGATTCCCTGAACTGTGGTAAACTTTCTCTTTTTGCCATAGGTATCGTATTCTTTGGCCTGCTCTGCTACGAATTCCTCGATTGCTTCCTCGTCCAGTTGGGGATCCTTGTTATCCGTCTGGATCCACTCATGGATCGTATCTCCGTCTACGACAACCTTATTGCCGTTCCAGTCATAGGTGATCTGTGCGCTGACCCATTTATTCATGGTATCACAGGCTTTTACCAGCGCTGCATCCTCTGCCGTTATTTTGGCAGTTTCATAACAGCCCTGCTCCTCCAGATCTACCGTGGTATCTCCCTGCATGATTGCTGTGGATACTACTTCTTCTACCAGGTTGTTGTTCAACTCTATTCCCATGGTCTCCGGAATGATTTCATAATTCTTGTTCTTCTCGGAATATTCACTGATATAAGCATCTTCCGGTGCAATCATATTTTTGTTCTGCAGTGCAGGCATCTGTGCCAGTTGTTCCTGCAATTTGTCTGCATCATAGGACACACCCTGAACTACATCATGATTCTGCGTACTCCACAGCATCTCAATCCACAGGAATTCATTCTGTCTGTCCAAAAGCTCCTGTGCCGCATTCAAAGTATCCACCCAGTACATTCCGATCTCAGATGCTGTGATCGTACCGATCTCTTCCTGCACACCGTTCTCATCTCTGCCCAGAATCTGTAAACTATACTGCTGTGACTGCTGATCCATGATCGCCGCTACCTCTGTCGCCGTCATATTACTGCAATCACTGTTATTGATATAAGTATGATTCAGGAAATGAGACTGGTAGTAAATTGCCACACCACCATATGCCAATAGAATTACTGCAACTACAGCTGCTACAATACCAATCCATTTTTTGCTCTTTTTCTTCTGTACCGCTGTCTCTTCCACAGGCTGTTTTGTTTCCTCTTTGCTCTCCGTTTCTTTCTTATCAGCCTCTTTCTTTGTTGTTTCTTCTTTTAATTCTTTGTTATCGGTTTCCATTTTATCTTCTGTTTCTCCCTCATCTTATTTCTGTTGCGCTCATTATAGCATTTAATTTCGTAAAAAAACAGTGTGAAAAGGCTGAAAAAAAGCCTTTTCACACTGTTTTAGAATACTACTTGCACTAATATCATATAAAGTATGGTCCCTACAGCTATACTCAGCAACGTATTTTTCTTCCAGATATGAAGCAATGCCACCACGGCAATAGACAGCAATTCCGGAAATCCATGACTGCCGGTAAACAGATTAATTCCTTTTACACAGTAAATAACAAGAATCACCATAATGGCCGGCGGGAGTACTTTTCCCAGATATGTGACTGTTTCCGGAACCTCTCTCTTTCCACCAAATGCCACGAAAGGAACTGCCCGTATGATCAAAGTAACAATAGCTGCAACTGCTATGATTGCGACGGAATGTAACATTTTTTCTTAACTCCTAATAATATGATTGCGGCAATGGTCAATGCAGGTAATAAAAAGGTGTCTGCGCCCAGTACCAGTAAACACAGAACTCCGACAACGCCTCCGATGACTGCCGGTTTATGTTCTTTCGTATCCATCCACTGGTTGACTACTATAACTGTGAATAATGCCGTCATGGAAAAGTCAATTCCCGTAGTGTCGATTGGCAGGACCCTTCCGGCCAGTTCACCTACACAGCTTCCCAGAATCCAATAGCAATGATCCAACAGAGAAATGTAGAAGCTGACTCGTTCCTCACGCATTCCCTCAGGAACTTTCAGATCACATAACAGAGAAAACGTCTCATCCGTAAGGGAAAAGATCATATAAGGATATGTTATACCCGTTTTTTTGAAATTTTCTACAAAAGAAAGTCCGTAAAATATGTGTCTGCCATTGACAAACAACGTCATGATCAGTGTATACCACAGACTTGCTCCCGCCGTCAGCAAGGTGACCAACACAAACTGCATGCTTCCCGCATACACAAACAAGCTGATAAAAAAGGCCCACCAGAAGCCGTATCCTGCATCATTCAGCATCAGTCCAAAGGCAAATCCCAGGAAAAGATATCCCAGCATGACTGGTATGGACTGTACGATTGCGTAACGCAATTCTTTTACTTTACTTTCCATTTCGATTTTAAATCTCTTTCGTTGATTTCTTTGTTTCCGACGAATTATTTTAGCATATCATTCTTGTGCAGGCAATGGTCTGATATAGGTTCTCTTGTGCCTGGAAAAACTATGAGAAACACGCTTCGCGAGTTTCTCAAGTTATCGCGGCAGTCGCCAAGATCTCGTGCAAGCACGGACTTTGGCTCGTTGCTCGCGTAAATTAAAAGAGATCAATATACAAACCGTATATTGATCTCTCTGCAATGAGACACGGGGGATTCGAACCCCCGACAACTTGATTAAAAGTCAAGTGCTCTACCGACTGAGCTAGTATCCCATAAATATTTATTTTTGCATATTACAAATGCCCAGAACCGGAATCGAACCAGTGACACGAGGATTTTCAGTCCTCTGCTCTACCAACTGAGCTATCTGGGCATTTTAGATCTGAATTTTCACTCAGATCTTAGTAGCGGGGACAGGATTTGAACCTATGACCTTCGGGTTATGAGCCCGACGAGCTTCCAGACTGCTCCACCCCGCGATATTATGTTGTATATGATATGTTTTCCTTTTCAAAAATATTCCTGAAAAAGAAAATGGATGGAGGTGGATTCGAACCACCGAAGCAAATTGCAGCAGATTTACAGTCTGTCCCCTTTGGCCACTCGGGAATCCATCCATATGGAATTGTATTCCATAAAGCCGATGATCGGACTCGAACCGATAACCTGCTGATTACAAATCAGCTGCTCTGCCAATTGAGCCACATCGGCGTATTCATAACAGCTGATTTGTAATCAGCAGTTCTGCCTACGCTTGACTCGTTTCACTCCTCAATCGTCATGAATTGAGTCACATTGGCGTAACATTTAAAACCGTTTTCACTAGAAATGGGGCCTATAGGGCTCGAACCTATGACCCTCTGCTTGTAAGGCAGATGCTC
>ERZ1027200.241-NODE-241-length-38055-cov-23.289342_pt1 | contig 38055 bp, 33 predicted proteins | sample MGYA00519271_ERZ1027200 | MGnify/ENA primary metagenome ERZ1027200 (study PRJEB26926, sample SAMN06164742) | human gut metagenome | biome: ENVO:00009003; feature: ENVO:2100002; material: ENVO:00002003 | host: Homo sapiens | place: USA | collected 2012 ...
GCCACGAACAGGGCGGGCATACCCACGGAGCAGACCTTCTCGATGCCGCCGCCGACGCCGCCGAGAACGATAAGCATAGTCAGCACCACGAAAATCAAGCCATAGATAATGGCCTCGGTGGTGCTGGACATGAAGGCGCCGAACACCGCGTCGCCCAGAGAGGCGCTGGCCGCGTCCGCCGACGCGGCGGCGATGGCACTGGCGCCAAAGCCCGCGCCGAACAGGTCGCCTACATTGAGCACCACATACTTAATGCAGTAGCCGCCCAGAGCGCAGTAGAAGAACAGGATGAAGAACGCGGACAGGATGCCCATCCAGCCCATCCAGCTGAACTTCTTGCTAAGGGCCTTATATGCTGCCACAGCGCCCTTGCCTGTCTTACGACCAATGGCCAGCTCGCCCACCATGACGATGAAGCCGCAGCAAACAGCCAAAATGAGGTAAATGATGAGGAACGTGAAGCCGCCGCAGGCGCCCATCTTATTGGGGAAGCCCCAGATGTTGCCCAGGCCGACCGCCGAGCCGACCGCGGCCATCAGGAATCCGAAATTGGATCCAAAGCCTTTTCTTTCTTCCATTGTTTTCTCTCCTTACAAGTTTCCCCCGCCGCGCCGCGGCGGGCGTGTTTGTATCTTACTGCGAAAAAACCGCCCTGTAAATACAGGCAGGCGTTTCTTAACACGGTGACAGCGGAAATGCGGTTTTTCTTTATCCGTACATTATAAAATTTCCGTAAAGCGTCGGTTCGTGTCGGCAGACATTTTCTCCAAAAGAAACACCTCGCATATGAAAAAGACCGCCCGCAGGCGGTCCTTTCTTCTCGGTATGTATCAGTCTCCCTCGCGCATACGGTAGCCGACGCCCACCTCGGTGAAAATATACTGGGGGTTGCCGGGGGTAGGCTCGATCTTGCGGCGGATGTTGGCCATATTTACCCGGAGGATCTGATTGTCGGTCTTGGCCTTGGGCCCCCACAGCTCCCGGATAATGAAGTCGTAGGTCAGGACCTTGCCGGCGTATTTGCCCAGCAGGGCCACGATCTTGTACTCATTGACGGTCAATCCGGCGTTCTCGCCGTTCATCAGCACCTGGTGCTTATCATAGTCGATGGTCAGATCGCCGGTGACGAACTTGCCGGACTGGGCGATCTGGGTGTTGGAAAGGGTGGTGCGGGTGTGGCGGATGGCGGTGCGGATGCGGGCCAGCAGTTCGGAGGTGCCGAAGGGCTTGACCAGATAGTCGTCGGCGCCGTAATCCAGGGCCTCCACCTTGTCGTGCTCGTGGTTGCGGGCAGAAACCACCACCACCGGCAGATTGGACCACTTGCGGACAGATTTCAGCACCTCCATGCCGTCCATATCGGGCAGGCCCAGGTCCAGGACGATCATGTCCGGGCAATGGGAGGCGATCATGGTCAGGGCCTCCTCGCCGGTGCGGACAATGATGGTGTCGAAGCCGTTGGCGGTGAGGATCATGGAGATAAAGTTGCTGATGGACTGCTCATCCTCCACGATCAGGACTTTGTCTTTAATCTTCATCGTTTTCTCCTTTCATGGGCAGGGTCACGGTGAAGACCGCGCCGCCCTCCTGTCTGTTGTCGCCCCGTATCACACCGCCGTGGGCCAGCACAATGGTGCGGCACACGGACAGCCCAATGCCCATGCTGCGCTTGCCGTCACTGCTGCGGTCGCTGCGGGCAGAGCCGTCAAATAGCCGGGGCAGCAGATGCTGGGGAATGCCGCGGCCGTCGTCCGCCACAGTGAACACCGCGCAGTTGCCCGCGCTGGACAGGGTCACGTCGATATGGTGAGTCTCGCCGTGGATGACGGCGTTCTCCATCAGGTTCACCAGTACCTGCTCCATCAGCAGGGGATCCATGGGCACCATCATCAGTTCATCCGGCAGATGGACACGGATATCCACCTCCGGGTAGTGCTTGTGGGTCTTGGCCACGGCGGACTCGATGACCTCCTCCGCCGGCTCCGGCTCTTTCTTGACCTTAGCCTCCTCAGAGCTTATGCGTGTGATGGACAGCAAATTCTCTACAATGCGGATGAGCCACTGGGCGTCCTCGTTGGTGGATCGCAGCAGCTGCTGGCGCTGCTCCTGCGTCAGTCCGCCGTCCTGCTCCAGCAGAACGTTGGTGGCGCCCACGATACCGGTCAGCGGCGTGCGGATGTCGTGAGACACGGCGCGCAGCAGGTCGGCATACATCTTTTCGCGGTCGGCCTCCCGGCGCACCTGCTCGGTCTGCTTGGCCCGGCTGGTAACGGTAGCGGTCAGGATGGAGATGGTCATCATCACCAGAAACGTCAGTGGGAAGCCCGTCAGCGTAAAGCTGATATGCCAGAAGGGGTAGGTAAAGATGATGTCCACGCTGAACATCCCCACCACCGCCATGATGATGCCCAGCAGATAGCCGTCCGTCCAGTAGGCGGTAAGGAACACATCCAGCAGAAAGATCATGGCTACGTAGCTGGTGTCGTTGTGCATATCGAAGCTGCGCAGCAGCAGACAGCACATAACGGCTACCAGGTAGAGTCCCAGTGCTTTCAGCACATCCATGCCGGAAAAGCGCAGGCCAATGGTCCGCAGCAACTGTCTCCGGCGGGCTTGTTTACCGGTCATAGCCGCCCTCCCCTCCTTTTGATGACGCTATTATAACATACATTGTCGCTAAGGTAACGCTAAGATATCGTTAAGGTATCACGAATATCTCATTAAGAGCAACCGAAAATAACAAATAAGAGACGGCGTTGGCCGTCTCTTTTCATCTTTGCTGCGCGGGGATCAGGCTTTGCGATCTATGTGCAGGAGGCGTTTTCTGTCGAAAAACACCCATAAAAAAGCAAATCACCACGCTTTCGCGTGGTTTCCTCATCGGTATGCCTTACCGCTGGCTCACTTCCCAGTCGCTGTCGGCAAAGATCATGTCATCCAGGTCACCCCAGATCCAAGTTGTCGTCATGGTGATATCACGCTCCTTTCTTCCGTTTTACAGTGTTATTATATGCCGCGGCAGCCCGGATAACAAGCGCAAAATTGGATATTCTGTATAAAGCTTTTGTAAACTTTTATTGCACATTGCACAATACCTATGGGTTATTTCTGTGTAACGCTCTTGCGCTGTTGTGTGCTGTATAGTATAATAAAGCGTTCAAGCAGTCTTATGTGGTGAGGTGAGCACCTGATGAGAGAGTTTCACGGCGGCGACTATGATGTGGCCGTCATCGGCGCGGGGCACGCGGGCATCGAGGCTGCCCTGGCGGCGGCCCGGATGGGCATGAAGACCGTCTGCCTGACGGTGAGCCTTGACGCGGTGGGGAATATGCCCTGCAACCCGGCCATCGGCGGCACCGGCAAGGGTCACCTGGTCCGGGAGCTGGACGCACTGGGCGGCGAGATGGCCCGGGCGGCGGACAGGGCCTGCATCCAGTACCGAATGCTGAACCGGGGCAAGGGTCCCGCCGTGTGGTCCCTGCGGGCCCAGGCGGACCGGCGGAAATACCAGCAGGTGATGAAGCACACGCTGGAATTGCAGCCGGGACTGACGCTGCGGCAGGCGGAGGTGACGGAAATACGCTGCGACGGGAACGGCCATGCCGCCGCTGTGGTGCTCCGCACCGGCGCGGTGCTGGGCGCCCGGGCGGTCATTCTGTGCACGGGCACCTACCTGACCGGGCAGACCATCGTGGGCGAGTGCATCGAGGCCTCCGGGCCGGACGGCCTGCACCCGGCCAACGCCCTGACGGACAGCCTGCGGGCACTGGGACTGCCCCTGCGGCGGTTCAAGACCGGCACGCCGCCGCGGATACACCGGGGCAGCGTGGACTTCAGCAAAATGGAGCTGCAGGAGGGCGACCCGGATCCGCTGCCCTTCAGCTTTGAGACAAAGAACGTGCCGGAAAACCGGGCGGTGTGCTACCTGACCTCCACCAACGAGGAGACGCACCGGATCATACGGGAAAATCTGGACCGCAGTCCCATTTACTCCGGCGTTATCGAGGGCATCGGCCCCCGGTACTGCCCGTCCATCGAGACGAAGGTGGTGCGCTTCGCGGACAAGCCCCGGCACCAGCTGTTTATCGAGCCTATGGGGCTGGACACCGAGGAGCTGTATGTACAGGGCTTCTCGTCCTCCATGCCGGAGGAGGTGCAGCTGGAGATGCTGCACACGGTGCCGGGGCTGGAGCACGCAGTGATGATGCGGCCGGCCTACGCCATCGAGTACGACTGCATCGACCCGCTGGCGCTGCTGCCCACGCTGGAGGTAAAGGCGGTGCCCGGCCTGTACGGCGCGGGGCAGTTCAACGGCTCCTCCGGCTACGAGGAGGCGGCGGTGCAGGGCTTTGTGGCCGGCGTGAACGCGGCGCTGAAATTGCAGGGTCGGGAGCCGCTGGTGCTCAAGCGGAGCGAGAGCTATATCGGCACGCTGATCGACGACCTGGTGACCAAGGGCACCGAGGAGCCGTACCGCATGATGACCAGTCGGTCGGAATACCGGCTGCTGCTGCGGCAGGACAACGCCGACGCGCGGCTGTGCCCTATCGGGCACGAGCTGGGGCTGGTCAGCGATGAACGGCTGGCGGCGGTGGAGGCCAAGTACGAGGCCGTGGCAAAGGAGATACGGCGGCTGGAGCGCACGGGCATACCCGGTACGCCGGAGCTGAACGCCCTGCTAACAGAACGGGGCACCGCCGCCGTGGACAGCGGCTGCCGCCTGATCGATCTGCTGCGGCGGCCCCAGCTGACCTACGCGGACCTGACAGAATTCGACACAAATCGACCCGACCTGCCCGCGGAGGTGCGGGAGCAGGTGGAGATCACCGTGAAGTACGAGGGCTATATCCAGCGCCAGCAGCGGCAGGTGGCGGAGTTTGAGAAGCTGGAGCGCCGGAAGCTGCCGCCGGATATGGACTACGACCACATTCAGGGTCTGCGGCTGGAGGCGCGGGAGAAGCTCAGCGCGCTGCGGCCTTTGAACGTAGGGCAGGCCGGGCGGGTGTCCGGCGTGTCACCGGCGGATGTGGCGGCGCTGCTGATCTGGCTGCAGACACACGACAAGGAGGCGGACGCATGACGACACATGAGCTGACCCACACCATACGGAACGATATGCCGGTGTATCCCGGCACGGAGCAGCCCCGGCTGACCACCGCCTGCACCATCGACCAGTGCGGCTACCGGGAGACGCTGCTGCATATGTTCTCCCATACCGGCACCCACATGGACGCCCCGGCCCATATGCTCCGTGACGGTACGGCGCTGGACTGCTATGACGCGGCGAAGTTCGCCGGTCCCGCCGTGGTGGTGGACTGCCGGGGGCAGCGCGCCATCACTCTGTCCCTGCTGCAGAGCTATGACCTGAACGGCGCGGACTTCGTGCTGTTCTGCACCGGCTGGGACAAGAAGTGGGGCACGCCGGGCTACTATGAGGGCTTTCCCTGCCTGACGGCGGAGGCGGCGGCATATCTGGCCGGCCTGCCGCTGAAGGGCGTGGGCGAGGACACCATCTCGCTGGACCCCTGCGACAGCGTGGATTTCCCCAACCACATGACACTGCTGGGCGCGGACTTTGTGAACACCGAGAACCTCAAGGGGCTGGACAAGCTGCTGGGCCGACGCTTCACGTTCGTTACGCTGCCCCTGAAATTTGAGAATGCCGATGGCTGCTCCTGCCGCGCCATCGCTCTGGAGGAATGACAATGGGTAAACTGCGGTTCCTGTTTGCGCTGTGGATGGCAAAGCTGTCCATCCCGGCGCTGAAGATCACCCGCCACAACGGCACGGACTTTCCCGGCAGTCTGGCGGTGAAGCTGTGTCCGGACTTTTTGAAGTATATCGGCAAGCCGGAGCACATCATAGCCGTCACCGGCACCAACGGCAAGACCACCGTGGCCAATATGCTGAACGACGTGCTCACCGCCGAGGGCAAGACCGTACTCAGCAACCGGGCGGGCAGCAACATCATCTCCGGCGTCAGCACGGCGCTGCTGAAGGGCTGCGGCCTGCTGGGCCGGATCAGGCCGGAGTACGACCTGGCGATCCTGGAGATCGACGAGCGCTCCGCGCCCAGGATCTATCCCTATGTGAAGCCGGAGCACATCGTCATCACCAACCTGTTCCGGGACTCCATCATGCGGAACGCCCATCCGGGCTACATCGCGGACATCCTGACCCGGTCCCTGCCTAAGGAGAGCAGGCTGATCCTCAACGCCGACGACCTGATCTCCTGCACGGTGGCGCCGGAGAACCAGCGGGTATATTTCGGCATCGACCGGCTGCCCACCGACGTGACGGAATGCGAGAACCTGCTGAACGATATGCGTATCTGCCCCCGATGCGCCGGGAAGCTGCGGTATGAATACCGCCGCTACCACCACATCGGCCGGGCCGTGTGCGAGAGCTGCGGCTTCCACTCCCCCGACTGCGACTATCTGGCCACAAAGGTGGACACCGCCGCCCACACCATGTGCATACGGGAGGCGGGGCAGGAATACCCGTACACCCTCATTGCCGACAGCCTGCACAACATCTACAACATGGTGACGGTGATCGCCGCCCTGCGGCAGCTGGGCTATGACCACGGCACCATCGCCCGCCGCATGGCGGAGGTGAAGATCCCCGCCAGCCGGCTGTCCGAGGAGGATATCGGCGGCGTGAAGGTCATTATGCAGATGTCCAAGGACAAGAACGCCCTGGCCTGCTCCCGCAACTTCGACTATATCCGGTCCAAGCCGGGGAAGAAGGAACTGCTGCTGATGATGAACTGCCTGGGCGTGGCCAAAAGCTGGTCGGAAAACCCCAGCTGGATGTACGACACGGATTTTGAATTCCTGAACAGTGACGATGTGACGTGCCTGGTCTGCGCCGGGCCGCGGGCCTATGACTATCAGCTGCGGCTGCTGCTGGCGGGCATCCCCCGGCAGAAGATACGGCTGGCCGAGGACGAGTTCGCCGCCCTGGAGCTGCTGCCGCTGACCCCCGGCGACGACGTGTATCTGCTCTACGGCGTGGACGGCACGCCCCTGGCCTTCCGGGTCAGGGAAAAGCTGAAGGAAAAGCTGCTGGCAAAGGAGGGCGCGCAATGAAGGCGGAAATTCTGTTTCCGGAGGTCTGCAACCTGTACGGCGATCTGCAGAACATCTACTATCTGAAGCGCTGCTGCCCGGCGCTGGAGATCATAGAGACGGACCTGCACAGCAAACCCCGGTTCCTCACGGAGGATGTGGCGCTGGTCTATATGGGCAGCACCACAGAACAGGGGCTGCGTCTGGCGGCGGACGCCCTGCGGCCCTATGCCGCGGACATCGCCGCAAGGGCGGACGCGGGACAGCTGATCCTGCTGACCGGCAACGCGCCGGACGTGTTTTCCGCCGCCATAGAAAGCGACAGCGCCGACACCATAGAGGGGCTGGGCATTCTGCCCGGACGGGTGCGGTACACCATGATGAAGCGGCACAACAGCTTCTTCCTGGGCACCTTTGACGGTATGGAGGTCGTCGGCTTCAAGAGCCTGTTCGGCTTCCACTACGACGCAGCGGAGGCGGAGGGCTGGTTTGACACCGTGCGGGGCGTGGGCCGCACGCCGGAGTCGAAGCCGGAGGGCTTCTGCCGGGGCGGGCTGTACGCCACGGCGCTGATCGGCCCGCTGCTGATCCTAAATCCTCCGCTGTGCAAGTGGCTGCTGCGGCAGATGGGCGCCGAGGACACGCTGGCCTTCGAGGACGCGGCCTTCGCCAGCTTTAACAAACGTGTGGCGGAGTTCAGGGAGCCGGGCAGAGGTTTCCAATACTCGTAAGCAAAAAACATCCCCCGGTCGGGGGATGTTTTTTGTATCAGAGCTTTTCGGACAGTGTTTCGTCCAGGCCCACGCCGTAGAGGTTCTTGGCCGAGCAGCCGGCGCGGCCGCCGCCGGCACAGGCACAGGCGCACGCACAGGCGCAGCTGCTGGCGCAGGCACAGTGGCTGCCGCCGCCAAATCCACCGCCGCCAAAGCCGCCGCCACGGCTTCCGCCGCCGAAGCCGCCACCACCTCTTCTGGGCGGTCTGGGCTTTGTTTTGGTGCCCACGCTGCCGGGACGGGGCCTGCCGTCCGGCCCGGCGGGGTACCACAGGTGGTTGACGAACACATACCGGGTGCCGAAGCCGCCGGCGTAGCCGTCGCCCCGGCGGGCGGCGGAGATCAGCACGAGGATGAAAATCACCACGAATATCGTCACCATCATGCCGATGATGGCGTCACCGGTGTCGTCATCGTCGTAGTAATAGTCATCGCTGCCGTTCCAGCCGCCGTCGGGGACGTTGTCGGCGCTGTATTCCTCCGACAGCTGGGTGGGCCAGTCGGTGTAGCGCACCTGTACGTTCATTTTGTAGCCGTAGTCCAGATCGGAGGCGGTGATGGCCATGCCGTTTTGCACCGTCACGCTGTCAGCGCCGCTGACCGTGCCCTCGGTGAAATCACCGGTCAGCCCGGCGGGGTCGTTCCAGATGAGGGTCATCTGGCCGATCCTGGCCTCGTCGAACCAGCCGGGGGTGTAGTCGTAGGTCACAGCGCTGCCGTCCAGTTGGTACATATACTCCTGCACCCAGGAGTAGGCGAAGGAAAAGGTCTCGTCCTTGTCGTAGCCCTGGGTCAGGTAGACGTACATATAGCTGTTGTCGAAGTCCAGGCGCTCGATGTTGTCCGTCTGCGCCGCCACATCCCGGATGGAGCCGTTGGGCACGCCGATCTTCAGCTCCTGCCCGTAGGGCAGCGCCTCCAGCGGCGTCCACTCCAGCTTCACGGTGATAAGCAGGCTGCCATCCTCCGTGTTGGGCGTCACCATAACGCCGTACTGCTCGATGTAGTCGTAATCTGCCCATGCGGTGGCGGTAAAGCAAACCGCCGCCAGTAAGACAAGCAGCAGAACGTGCAGTTTCTTCAGCATAGGGTGCCCTCCTCCCGGTTGCTTTCACGCAGTTGGCACAGCTGCTCCATTTTGGCGCTCCTGGCCCGGATGGCCGCGCAGCGCTCACTCTGCCAGATCTTGTCCCAGTCGTCGGCGAGGATGTTCCCCAGGGGTTGGCTGCTGAGCCAGCTCTGGCAGGGGATCACGCCGCCGTCCGGGGCGACGGCCATGTTGCTGAGGCAGGCGCCGCAGCTGGGCACCAGGGTCAGGCCCAGGGCGCGCAGCGTCTCCTCCTTCAGCCAGCCGGGGCTGGTGAAGTCCAGTTCCATTTCCAGCTCCTCCGTCACCGCCACGGCCTTTGTCAACACGTCGGTGAGCTGCTGCTCCGTCAGCGCCGTGGCGCGGCTCTCGTCGCCCACCGCGCCGCCGGAGGGGATCAGCCCGGAACAGGTCACATAGCGGACGCCCAGACCGTGGACGAAGCGCAGCATCTCGTCATAGGCGGTATTCAGGCTGCACAGGGGTGTGTTCACGGACACGGACAGCCCCGCTGCCACAGCGGCACGGATGCCCGCCACGGTGTCGTCAAAGCCGTCGGCACCTACCAGGGCGTTGTGAATGTCCTTATCATGGCTGTAGAGCGTCACCTGCACACTGTCCAGGCTGGCGTCATACAGCTTTTGGCACAGCACGGGCGTCAGCAGGCGGCCGTTGGTGTTCAGCCGGGTGACGAACCACTGGGCGGCATCCACCAGCTCCACCAGATCGGCGCGCAGGGTGGGCTCGCCGCCGGTGAACGTCACCTGGGGGATATTTGCCGCGCGCAGCCGATCCAAGACCTCCTTCCACTGGGCAGTGGTCAGCTCCGGCATATCGGACAGGGGCTGTCCCGCCGCATAGCAGTGCAGACATTTCTGGTTGCAGTGCCACGCGCCGTCACGGGTCATGGCGCTGACCATCAGGTCCATACGGTGGGGCGCGGTCATCTCGGGGGCGTACTCGCCCAGCGTCAGCGGCGCGACCTCCGCCTCCGGCGCCTGTCCCCGGGCGATGGCCACCAGGGACTCTATCATGATTTGCAGGTCCTCCGCCAGACGCTCCTTGGGCGTGAAGGGGTAGACCTTATGGGTCCGGGCCACCGCGCCGGCAGCCATGGCGCTCCAGTCGCTCTCAGTGATCTCCAGCCCGGCGAAGGGCTCCAGCCGGTCCATGAAGCAGGAGAGCAGGATGGCCCAGCTCAGGTTCAGGGGAACCAGCTTGCTGCCGTTGAGCAGCAGCAGAAAGGGCGCGTTTTCCGCGTCCTCACGGGGTGGGATCATGTGGATACGCACCACGCCCCGGCCCTTGGGGTCCAGGGTGATGTGCCGCACACAGTTCAGGTGCTGCCGCCGGTAGCGGCGCTCCAACATTGTAGACACAGGCAGTCCTCCTTTATGAAGGCGATGTGGGGATAGCTATGGGCAGTATACCACAGCGCGGGGCAAAGCGCAACAGGACGCGCAGTGAGGCAGTAGCGGTAACGCTCCGTTTCAACGATGTAACCGTAGTTTTGTGTCCAGCCGCCGCTGATTTTCCCGCCGTGTTCATAGCAGAAACGCTCCATGGCGAAGCGGTTTTTCAGCACGCTCTCCCGCAGCGTGTCCACGACCTCCTGCAGCTCCGCCTTGAACGCGGGGCTGTTCAGCTCTTCCGGGCCGCGGGGCCACCAGGTATGCCAGAACTCATTGCCGCTGCGCCCGAAGTCCATCCGGACATGACCAACGGTACCCAGCCGCTTATCTTCTTCGGGGTGCGGGGTATAAAATAAGCCCGCCTCCTCCGGGCGGGCAGGTCGGATATGGAATTGTGTTGCATCTTTCAAGGTTAAGATCTCCTTTCGGTGTGGAATTTGGCTTTACACATTTTGGGGGATATGCTATGATGTGGCTGACTAATCGAAATTTGAGAGAACAGGGCGGACAAAATGAAAAGAGAAATTGCTGTATTTCTTATAATAACTATGGTTTTATCATTATCAGCTTGTGGAAAGACACTCAAAGGCACAGATGGACTAATAGAAAAAGCAAGAGAAGAAATACCGATTTCTGATTCCGATACCATTGATTTGCAGTATGCAGGAATGTGTGGCAATGACAATAGAGCAATAGCTTTGTCAATAGGAAGATTAACGACTGACGCTAACCACCCCCATTCTCCAGTGGGGTTTACCTCTATAAAATAATAAGTACCACCAACTAAAGCTAAATCAATACCTCCAAATGTCAAATTTAGCTTTTTCATTAACGCAATGATTTGACTAGTAACGCCCCATGGTAACTCAACTGGTATATACTCAAGGTCATCTTTACTCGTTTTTCTCCAATCGCCAGTAATCGATTTTCCATGTTTCATAATTGCCACAGGAAAGATTTGATCTCCAACAACAGTAACTCGCAAGTCCGTCTTGGATTCAAGATACTCTTGGAGAATGATTGGTGCCAATTTTAGATCCGCTTCCAGAAGTTCCTGACCGCTAATCATTGTAGAATAAGTAAACATTTCTTTTCCATTGTTATAGAATAACGCAGTATCAAGTGATTTTACAATGTAGATCTTTTCTGGAATAATGTTATTGGGTAACACATTTCCAATATAGGTTTCAGGTACAGCCATACCGCATTCTTTTGCTATTTTCAGTTGGTACAGTTTATTTTCTGACTGATATACCGACGGCGGATAATTTATCCACTGTGCTTTGTCAAACACAATCATATTTCGAATAAAAGCGCTCCATTGACTGCGTTTCAGTTGCTCTTCCAATGAATAAGCTTTTCCAGTTGTACGATAAAAAACTGGGGCTCTAAAATAGACAGAGTCCACATGTTGTGCACTTAACTCGTACCATGTATCCCCCATGTTTATTCTAAGGGTGTCGCCTTGTAAAGTATAGTTGATTTCGTATTCTGGGAAGTGATCCCGATTAAGTCGCAAATATTTTAATCCGCGTTTTTCAAGTTCAATGCAGATTAAATCTGTTGAATAGTCTGTCGTTGTTGACAAAATTAAATGATTAATGTCATTCACCTTTTTGATCCTCACCAGTTTCACGATCTTCTTTTTTGGTTTGTGGACGATATGAATCTTTACTCAACATCAATATTTCACCCGTTATTGGGTTTTTCCAGTACCCGTTTTTTTCAAAAAACTTGTAGTGTTGAGGGGTGAAAATTTCTATGGGTTCTGGGTAGGTATATGCTTTTTCAATCAAAATGTGCTGTCCCATTTGCTGATCTCCTAACAAACTATCAAAATAATTCATCAATACTCAGGATCATTGCCCCTTTTGATCTTCTCCGGTTTCACGATCAAATTTTTTCGTCTGCAGGTGTAGCAGATTGGCGCTTAACATCATTATTTCGCCCGTAAGATCGTCTATCCAATATCCATTATTTTCGAGAAAAGTACAATTGGAAGGAGGTGCAACTTCAATCGGATCGGGATAGCAAAATGCGTTTTCTAACAAAATATGTTGTTTCATTAAGCACACCTTCTTATGTGAATTTCGAATATTTTCGCCTATTGCTTGTCATCAAGCACATCGAGCTGCAAAATTCTGTGATCTTCCGTCAGCACCTTCATCTGGCTGATGGCAATGGCATTGAGTTTCGCCAGTCGTTCCGCCTGCGATATTCCTTCGCTGATGAATATTGCATTCAGGTTTTCCAGATTGGACAGGCACACAAGCTGCGAGACATTGGCATAGTCCCGAATGTTACCCTTGAAATCTGGATGGGCATCGCGCCACTCTTTGGCAGTCATACCGAACAAGGCCATATTCAGTACATCGGCTTCGCTGGCATAAACCAGCGATATCTGACGGGCAGACAGTTCCGGTGGAATCAAGTTCTCCTTGATAGCATCCGTATGAATGCGGTAATTGATTTTGGCAAGATTGCGTTTGATATCCCAGCCAAGTTGTTTCATCTCCTCAGTCTTGAGCCGTTCGAACTCTTTGACCAGGTAGAGCTTAAACTCCACGGAGATCCATGAGGCAAACTCAAATGCGATTTCCTTATGGGCGTAGGTTCCACCATAGCGTCCAGCTTTAGAAACAATGCCGACAGCACCGGTCGCATCCGCCCACTTCTGAGGCGTCATCACAAAACTGTTCAAACCGGCTTGACTTCTAAACGCATCGAATTCGACACGGTTAAAATCCGGATTGTAGAGCGTTTCCCACACACCAAGAAACTCAATGGTATTGCTGATCATTCAGCCATTTGGCGATCTCCGTTGTACCTGCACCAGACAGATATCTGTTAAAGATGGCCTGAACTACTTGGGCCTCTTTTTCATATACTTCAATCTTCCCATCAACAAGGCGGTAGCCAAACGGCTGTGATGTTGGAATATACTCCCCACATTCCATGCGCCTTCGATAGCTCCAGCGCATATTCCCGGAGATGGACTCGCTCTCACTCTGTGAGAACGCAGCGTACAGGGCGGTCATCAGTTCAGAGGACATCCGTGCGGTATCGATGTTTTCTTTCTCGAAGAAGATTGTCGTGCCGCAGGCTCGGAATTGTCGAATGGCCTCCAGACACTCCGCCGTGTTGCGGGCGAAGCGGGAGATGGACTTGACCAGGATGCGGTCAATGAGTCCGCGTCCGCTGTCGGCCAGCATCCGCTTGAAATCACCCCGCTTCTCCACAGAGGTGCCGGTGATGCCCTCGTCAGCGTAGATATCCACCAACCGCCAGTCCTCATGCTCGGTGATGTACTGCGTGTAGTGGATGTTCTGCGCTGCGAAGGAATTGAGCTGATCCTCCGAGGAAGAGCTGACCCGGCAGTAAGCTGCCACCCGCAGCTTCTGTGCATCCCACTCATGGGTGGCTTCGATTCTGATGACCCGTCGTTCTTTGCCGTTCAGGGCAAGGTTTCCGTTGATCTCTTTCTCTTCCGTGACCGTTCACCTCCTCCTTGTAGCAACATAACATACCACAACCACTGCTGTAAAGCTACTGCTTTTTACAAAGAAGCTCAGAAAGAAATAGGGATCGTCGCGCCGGTCTGCACGGCGATACGCACAGCGACTTGCTCCAGTTCCGTCTTGGGAAAACCGGCCCGTTTCAGCGCGGCCAAAAGATTCAAAATGCCGCAAAAATCAACGTTCTTATCCTGCATAGTTTTCTCCTTATATCCGTTTTCTGATGGCACAAACGCGGGTGCTGCGGTAAGAGGTAATGGGGTATAGGTAGTAGGTATGTGAGGGGGAGGGAAAGTGCGGCACCCGCATTTCTGCCATCAGGCAATGGTCACAGCGGGGGCGTCCCGGTTTCCCGGAACGACCCACGCCGTTTCCGTCGTTTGTTCGGTCCTATTCGACACTACTTCCCGGACTACTGGGCGGTCAACTGGTCTGCGGCTGGCGCCGCACATGGGAATCTCACCCCTCCGAGGATCTCTCCGAGCTGCACCGATTTTGTGAAGGCATCGCTATGCAGAAGTACCATTGTAGGCAGATGAGGTCATGGCGAGACAGCCTGCCACGGCTGCTTTTGGATGAACGGGTATCGCTTGGCACCTTCCGATCTGGGACCTGCATTGACACGGGGAATTCCCGTGCAGGTGGTCATGGCGCGTTCTCCGCATCGCTGTCCTCTTTCTTACGGAGGCTCATCTGCTGATGTGATCCAGTTGCCGGATATGGCCGAATGGCGTTTTTCAAGGTACAATAGGCCCTTTGTTTGGCTTGAGTAAATTGTACCTTGAAGTCAAAGAAATTTTTATAGCGGGGTAGGTCGAATTGATAGACCTTGTAGGTCGAACTTCTTTACATAGCCTCGAACCCATCAAGCAACTCCCGAATTTGATCGATCAGCTTCTTAGTAGATGGTGACATCCGAGATGTCCCTCTAACCAAAAAATCAACGGAAACATCCAGGAGATTGGCTATATCAAGCGTAAGGTCAATAGAGGCACCTCGCTTGCCGAGTTCAATTCTGCTGAGATGGTCAATGCTGATATTCAGCGCGGATGACATCTGCTCCAGAGTCAAGTTTCTCTTTCTACGAAGATACTTGACCCGCCGTCCGAACGCATATTGGTCAAAGTGCATTTTGCTACCTCCGTTTCGCCATTTGTGAAAAACTCGCAAACGACGGAAACGGCGGGCTACGACAACAGGCTCGGTATGCGCGTAATAAAAAGCGGAGAAAAAGCCATGGATGGCCGCAAAGGGCCATCCATGGCTTTTTCTCCGCTATACAGTGTTGTCTGTCCGCATGGTTAGGCGGCCTCTCGAATTTCTCCAGAGGCCAATGCGTTTTGGGGATCCCGCTTCCTATACCAGCGTTCTCTATATCATGGTGCCTCCATTATCCGCCCATCCCGCTACCCAGGTCGTAGCCCAGGTCACAGGTATAACGCCACTCCACCACATCGCCGTCCTTCAGTTGGTAACGGGAGCAACCGTAGTTGGGATACCAGCCGTTGACGTTATACATCCAGCCGGAGAGGCTTCCCACGTCGAACTCATAGAGGTTGTTGATACCTTCCACATATGCGCTGTTGTACATGGGCGTCCAGTTGGACTCCATGTGAATAGCGTTGTCACGGCATACGCGCTGGAGTACATCGAATACGCTCTCGCCCTCGCTGAACTCCACCTCCGTGGCGGGAAAAACAATGCCGTCCTCCGGCACGAGGAACTTCTTGTTCTCTACACACTTGTCCATGTTGTCCAGAATGGTCTCGCAGGAGATGGAGAACGTGCAGGTGTGCGTTACGGTGGTATCCACCGCCGTATCCTGCGGCTCTACCGGATTGGGCTTGCCCTCCGGGACAGGCTCGGTCATGTACTGGTCCTTATCGCCGGTATCCTCCGGCTGCACCGTCTGTGTCTGGCCGCAGGCGGCGCAGAACAGCAGCAAGAATATTGTCAGAAACAGGGAAACGATATGTCTGCACTTCGCTCTCATGTCACTGCTCCTTCTTGATGCGACGGTAGCGGCGCACCATGCCGAGAGCCAGCAGGGCGGCCACGATGACCGCCAGCAATATCGCTCCCAGCGGCGTTTCCGTCAGGGCAGAACCTACGATCTCGAACACGCTGTTGCCCTTACCGTCTGGGCCAAACTTGCCGTTTTCGGCGGCCTGGAGGTAGGTGAGGGCAGATACCGTTCGTAAAGGCGATATACCTCCGCCCAAACCAAGTTCATCTGTAGAAATAGAGTTTACGGATATATTGGTCTCCGGGTTGTTTATAAAACCCACACCCTCTACGTAAAATGTTCTTAGACCATCTGCCACTGTGTTGCCGTTCTTTACGAAGCGCTCATCATTCAAGGAGATGCCAAGCGTATTCATCATATCCAAAACAGCATAAGTGGCTTCACCACTCGGTTGCCCTGCCATACCAGGGAAACTGCCATCTGACAATTGCATAGAAGATAAGTACTCCAATGCAGTCTCTACTGATTTGGCAATATATTCCTTGTCTTGGTGTGGGCCTAACGCTTTCACATTTTGCGCGGTAAAAGCCACCATCTCATTGCTGCAAATATGCTCGATCCATTTCGCATCGCCACTTTTTAGTGCATCCTTATAATTCACATTAAACTTGCCATTTGGCATTTGATAAGCAATAATAGCCGTCGCATATTTATTTATCATCGCATCTGTGTTTATGCCACGGGAACGCCAAACACTCTCGGCAACAGAATCAAAATCCTCTAATCCTTCCGCATAGTCAAGATGATCTTTCCCTTCCAAATTTATCAGAGGCGTAAGGAAATCCAAACCATTGAAGTCTCCCGGATCAGCTCCGATGGCCTGTAGAGCTCGCACCGCACCAGGTGAAAATGTCGCCGATTTACGTCCCAAAAGGTATTCGCTGCTGGCCTGTGTTAGATTTCCCATCAGCTCTTGCAGCGTTTCTTTTTGTCTCGACGAAAGCTCTCCCTGTATTTTTTCAAGAGCTAATATTTCATCTGACAGATTGGATATGGATGTTTCAGAGACAATCGTCGAGTCTTCGTTCCAGTACCAGCCAGAACTAAAGTGCTCTTCTGAAGCGGCCAGTTGCTCTTTCAGAAGCCTCTTAAAATCTATGGAATCAACATTCACCCCGGTTGATGTGGGAATAGTCAGACTGGATGCTATATCTTGGTCAATGTTATTCGCTGTTAATAAAGACGCTAATCCACAATAAATTTCCGTATTTCGGTATATACGCCGCATAGCTATTTCCTTTTTGTAATTCAGGCTGTTTTGCTCCGGCACACCATATATCAAATTACCTTCCCATAACTGTGTATATTCGTTATATCTCCAACTCTTATAATCAGCATAAAACCCTTGTTTTATTTCATCATCCAGAGTTATACCTTCGCTCTGATACCAGCCCATCATGCCGTCCAGCACGGTGTGGTCGTCCTTGGTGAAGCGCTCGTCCGTGAGGGAAATGCCCAGCGCGACAAGCATTTCCAGCACTGCCGCATCCTCCTCCACGTCCTCATCGCCGTATTTAACGAATCCGCCGCTGGGGAGCTGTTGCTCAGAGAGGTAATTCAGCGCCCTATCAATGGCCGTGGACACGTTCTTGCGGCTTCGGTAGGGTGCAAGGGCCTGTACGGACTTGGCGGTCAGCAGGATGTAGTCGAAGCGGTCAGGTTCATCGTCCACGCCTTTTTGCTTCAGTTCCGCAGGCCATTTGGAGGTATAGCGGAACTCGCCGCTGCTCTGCTGCCGGGCAAGAGCCTCGGTCAGCAGCGTTTCCCGCAGGGCGTTGAACTCTTCCGCCTTGCCGGCGTCACCGGCAGCGTCCAAGTCCATCAGCATATCCAGCCGGTCCTCATCTGCCTCCACCAGCTCCGGCTTCCGTAAGCCGTCCATGAGGTCGTGACCGGCGAAGTCTGTCACGTCCAGCCCCATAGCCGCCACCGTGCGGATGGCACCGGGAATGTATGGTGTCTTGCCCCGCTTGACCGCGAGATCCAGCCAGTCGGCCAGCGCTTGCAGATACTCGTCATAGAAGCCGCCGGGGACAGCCGCGCCAGAGGTCCACAGGGCATAGACCGCCTTGGCGTTCTCCTCCTGCGTGGCCGCGGCAAGGTAATCCTTGCTCTCGGTGACGCGCTGGACGACCAGCTCCGTCACCGTCTGATACGCCTGCTCCGCCTCATCCGTCCATCCGTCCGCGGGGGTGGCCTGTACTACGATAGGCAGAAGCATGACTGCCACCAGCAACGCTGTGAGTACTCTTGTGAAATGCTTTCTCATTTGCGTTCCCTCCTGCGGCGGATGACCACCGTCGCAGCTACCATTACGACTACCGCGCCGCCGATGATAAGAAACAGGTTGCGCTGCGCCGCGTCCGTCTGTGCCTTCACAGCAAGCACGGCATCCCAGTTCTGGACGAGTTCCTTATCGTGGTCGGACAGCGCCTTGTAGCGCTTCACCAGCCTGTCCACGGTGGACTTCTCGCCCAGTCCCGGGTCGGTCATGGGGACGATCTGTCCTTGGATGTCCGCGTTGATGCTCTCGATCTCCGCATACAGCGCGTCTATGTCGCTCTTGGCCTGCGTCAGCTTGGTCATGTAGGTGTCGTAGCCATCGAAATCGCGGCTCATTTTCAGCTTGTTCAGCAGAGCCGTCACTTCTTCGTCGTTCTCCGTGGACAGCTTTTTGGGCAGAGCGTCCACCTGCTGCTGGTCTGCCTCGGTGAACTCGTAGCTGCCCGCGAAGGATACCTCGCTCTCCTCCGGCGTCAGTATCTTGGAGGATACGCTGCCGGGACGGAAATCGTACAGGATGCTCATGCCCTGCGCCTGCCGCCACACGGCTACCAGCGCCAGCAGAGCTTGGTCGGTGGCGATGCTGTTGCTCTCGCCGGGGATGGCGGAGGGGTTGCCGGGATCGGACTCGTAGGAGTGGGCAAAGCCGCCGTCCTCCTGCTGGTAGTAAAACAGCGCGTCCAGCAGGTTGATGCCGTTCTTGATGAACCGGGTGTCGTTCTGCGGATCAACGCCGATGGAGCACAGCGACACGATAATCTGCGACACGGACTCGGAGTTCCGCGTGCCCCAGCTGCGGAAGTCGCCGGTGTCCAGCTGCAATTCGGACAGGCAGCCCAGCGCCTTGTCCACTGGGTCTTTCACGTTGAAGGTCGAATTTCGGTAGTACGGCGCAAGGGCCTGTATCGCCATGGCGGTGATGTCCGGGTCGGCGGTACTGCCCTGTGCGAAGCGCAGGCTGAATCCGTCGTCCGGGAGCTGGAAGGACAGTATCCTCTTGATCATCTCCGTGCGGGTGTAGGACGAGCCTGCGGGGATGTTGTACTTCATGCTGTCCAGTGTGATAAGCCCCCACAGCCAGCCGTTCAGGCCCTGTGCCCCGATGTCCACGGTCTTGCCGCGGTCGTACACACCGTCCGCGATGAGGTTGATGTCGTTCCCGCTTTCATCCTTGCCGAAGTGGGTGGGATCGCCGCCGCAGGCCAGCACAGCAAGGGAGATACGATGCCACTCGGTGGCCTTCACTCGATCCAGCTTGTCCTCTTCACGGTATTTCTGCTCAACATAGGTTTGCAAGGCTGCGAGGTAGGCGTCGTAGTCGTCCTCCACACCGCAGCGGCTCAGGCCAATGGGCAGCCAGTCCGTGGCGGAGCTGCCTGCGTAGGTCAGCTCGTCCCCGGAAAGGAGATTATCAGTTTCAGACAGTCCCAGCGCAGCGCGCTTCTGCGTCATAATGCCCTGAATGGCCTCGGAGATCTGGGCTACCGTGTACTTGCCCTGCGGTACGACCTGTCGCTGGTTCTGCTTTTGCGCCGCCTCCGCCTGCTCTGCCGTCATGGGACTGACGGTGATACTCACATCGTCGGTGAACGTACCGTTCTTGAACTGCACACGGCCAATGATGTTGGAACTCTCCACCGGCGTGATGCTGCCCCACGTTTCCTCGCTCCAGTGGGCATCCTTGCCCACCTGTATCTCCACCGTGCCAGTAAAGAAATCCGGGTGGTCAAGCGTCACGGACTGCACATAGTACATCCCATTGATGGAGATACCGCAGGCAGCTTCATCCTCTTTGTTTTTGCCCACAGCCAGCGACACACGGGCGACCTTATTTGTGGGCAGGGTATGCCCTTCGTTGGCCGTCAGGTTCAGCACATCTGCGCTGTCTACGCCCACTTTCTCAAACACCCAATAGGGCAGATCATTCCCTGTTGGGGCGTTGACGGTGATGCTGTATCCCGCCGCGTAAGCTGCGGGTATCATGCCCAATACCAGCGCCAGCGCCAGCAGAAACGCCGCCCAATTCCGCACTTTTCTTCTCACAGAGGCATCCCTCCCATTTCCGTTTATATAGCCGTATTCGCGTGGACGGAAATTCCGCCCACGCGAACCGGCAGACCGCTCCTTGCGGAGCCGTCCCTATCTCTTATTCTGCACCGTTGTCGTCCCGCTCATCGCGCTTGACCTTATGGTAGCGGCGCACCGCGCCCACGATGACCAAGGCCGCAACGACGGCCACGATACTCCAGACGAGGATGGGATTCTCACGCACCACTGTGCCGATGATCTCCCACACGGAGTTGCCGCTGGCACCACCCTCGGTATCCTGTCCATCCGGCACATCATCCGGGGCATCGGAGGTCTGGGGATCGTTGGTGTTGTCGGTGTCCGGCTCGTCCGCGTTCTCGGACAGGCTGTCCATGCTCACCTGCTGGGAATCCAGCCACACAGGGAAGGTCATGGACGTACCGCTGGCCTCCCACTTGCTGTACAGACGGTCTGCCAGTGCCGCAAGGCTGCTGGCGTACTGGCCGTAGATACTCTCGTAGGTGCCGCTGGCCATGCCGCCGCCACCGGTCAGCCACGCGCTGAACACCTCCTCGCTGCCGGAGTCGATGTACTTCTGCAGCGCCTTGGCAATGGTGTCGCCGTCCTTGCCGTCCACGCCGGTGTGCTCGTTGAGGCTGGCCAGCAGCAGAGCCGCCAGATCCTTGGCCTCATCGGTCTTCTTACCCACGGCCGCGGTGGCCATGTTGTCCAGACTGTTGGTCAGCAGAGCGCGGACCACGTTGGGATTTTCTTCCAGCCACTTCTGGAAGGACTTGTTCCCGCCGTTGGAGCCCCACTCGGCGTAGGCGCCCAGCACAAGGCCCTTGATGTTGTACTCCACGTCCATGTTCAGGCCGTCCTGTAGGCCCTCATCGTCCTTGTCGCCTGCGCCGTCGCCGGTATCTGTGCCGCTGCCGTCACCGTTACCGCCGTTGCCGCCATTACCGCCGCCGTTACCGCCGCTGCCGGCGCTGGCAAAGGTCGCCACGACCTTTGCGTTGGCCGCGCCCAGCGCAAAGCTGCCAGGATTGGCAAGGTCAGCGGTCGTGCCGGTGCTCATCAGATCCAGCGTCAGGCTCTTGAGCGCATAGCTGCTGTCCTTGGGCGTGGCGGTGACGGTCACCTTGGTGCCGCTGGGCCCATAGACCGCATTGTCCGCGTCGCCGGTGCGGCCGTCGCCGCGCTTGATGGTCGCCGTACCGCCGGTACCGCAGGTGACCTGCGCGCGGTAGTAGCTGGTGGACGTCCCCTCACCGATGGGGATGGGATAGCCGCTGCCGCCCTGCGTCCAGTAGTTCTTGTGGGCATTGACGCCGCCGTCCACGCCCCACGCCACCTTGCCGCTGCGGAAATCGTCCAGCGTGGCGTACTCGCCTGCACTGTTCAACTCTGTTGCACTGTTGGCCAAATAATAGCTGTTAGTCACATTTAGCCTGATGCTAACCGGGCAAAGAGCCACATGCTTATCAGTGTTATAGGTAAAGCAGTTTTTTACCGTGCCACTCGCGCCAGCAAGGATACCGTAACTGCCGTAGGTGCCGCTGATAGCACCGGTATTATAGCAAAACTCAATCTTTAAATTTACGCCGGGAGTGCTCCACAATATTCCTGCTGCATTTACACCACCACTTACAGCAGCATGGTTTGCACATTTTTCCGCTTTGCCGTTTATACCGATGCCCGCAGCATTGCCGTTACTGCTTGTAACCGTCTGATTATTGCTGCAGCCGGTAAACGTACCTCCCAAAGAAATACCCGCAGCTTGGCTCGTACCGTTTACCGCGCCGTTATTTACACAGCCGGTAAATTCGGTGTATGTAAGGTCTGCCTGTCCCGCACAAATACCCGCAGCATTAGTGCCAGTTACCGCCGCACTATTACTGCAAGAATTAAACTCTACGCCGCTTTGCACGAAACTGCCGACCAGTCCTCCGACTGAACCACGACCACTTACAGAGGCACCGTTGCTGCAGTTAGTAAAGAATGCATGACCTCCCACGCTGCCGATAATACCGCCGACATCGCTGCCGCTGCCGGTTATACTTACCTTCGTATGGACATTATTCAGCACAAACACGGAACCCGGTCGGATCAGTCCAACCAAACCGCCGGCTTGGCCTCCGTTGCAACTTATACTTCCTTCAATGGTCAACTTTTCGATGGTTGCTATGGCACTGGTCGCACTGGGCGTACCGAGGTAGCCAAAAAGTCCCGCAACGCCGGAGCCGTTTGTGATTTGCAGTCCACTAATACGCTTATCATTACCATTCAGATTGCCGTTAAAAGATGCTCCTGTAATACTGTTGCCGATGGGAGTCCACTCGCCGGTCAAAGTAATATTCGACGTGAGCTTAAAGTGCTTCTTGTTGTAGTCAAACCCGTTATTATTGACCTGCGTTACCAATGCAGTCAGCTTCTCAGCATCGTGAATCTGATACGGCTCATCTGCCGTGCCCATACCTTCCCAGATTTTGTCCCACTGAGCATAAAGAGTGATGCCTTTAGTTAGCTCGATAATGGTAATGGTATTCTCTGCGGCATATCCAGTACCGCTGCCGTCAGCCTTTGTATTCCACGGTGTTTCTTTAATATTTCCGTTTTCATGCTTGAAGCCAAGATTTTCGGCATCCGCAGCCAATACGGTATGCTTTGCCGGAGTTACCACGTCTTCACCGACAACATAGACCATTTCACTCACCGTGACAGGCGTATTGCTGCCGTCCTTATTCACACCGCCGTTGGGGTCGTAGGTCACGGTAATCGTTTTGAATGTGCAGTCGGTGTCTGTCTCGCCGTCCCATTTCGTGGCATGACGCGGCAGGTACACGTTTTTCTCCGGGTTGGTAAACCATAGTTCGTTCGTCCCATGCTCATCATTCAGCACGTCTACCAGCTTTTTTTCGCCGGCCATGTAGGTCTTGCCGTCATCACCACCGAGCGTCACAAGCGTTTCATTGGTGTTGACATACGCCATCTTATCTGTGCCGTTCAGCTTGCAGACATAATAACTGTTGATCACCGTGCCGTTGCTGATACCCTCTGTAAATGTCTCATCGCCGGTCACATCACCGAGATTATAGCTGTTTTCGACTTTGCCCTTTCCGGCAATGCCTCCGGCATTGGACTCACTCTTGACTTTACCGAAGTTAGCGCAGTTTTTTGCATTTCCGTCGCCGACCACGCCGCCAACAAATACACCACCTGCTGCTACTGCTTCTTTGTTCCAGCAGAGATTTATCGTACCGACGCTTGTGCCGACTACACCGCCGACTGCCGTAGACTTGCCCGTAGCGGTAACCGTCACTTCGCTCAGGCAGTTCTGCACAACAGAGTTTGCACCGACCTGTCCCACGATGCCGCCCACATCACTGACATTCATAGCGGTCACCTTGCCTACAACATGGACATTCTGCACCGTGCCGCCGGACACATATCCGAACAGACCTGCATAGCCGATACCTGCGGCAAAGACGCTCATACCGGTTACTTTGTGGTTGTTGCCATTAAAGGTACCCGCAAAATGCTTGCCGCTGCCAATAGGTGTCCAGACATACCCGGTCAGATCGATGTCCGCAGCCAACTCGACCGTCTTGCCACTGAAGTTATTTCCTTCATTTACCAGCTTCGCAAAGCCGAACAGGTCAGCAGCATCGGACAAAGTAAACTTCTCTTTGCTCCCGTCATACCAGCTTGTGTCCGTTTCGATTTTCTTGCCGACAGCGTAACAAAAATTATTGTCGTTAAAGATAGCTACTTCAGTTGGCTTTTTGGGGTAGTATGTTACCGCTTGGTCTGCGGCGATCGATTCTGTCAGCACTACGCTGTGATTGTTATTGCCGTAAAACGTCTGCACATTGCCATCCGTAAACGCATCCTTGATCGTTACGCCGCCATTGCCGGTCATATCTGTCAAGGTCAGCGCGTGGATTTTGGCATCTATTTTCAGGCATGGCATACCCTCATTATCGGCACTCCAAAAAGCGCTTTTGTTGCTCATTTCACTGCCCAACTCATAGGCGACACGTCTGCCGGTAAACTCTTTCTCCGTCCGTGCGCCGGTGTCATCGGCAGTGCCTTTCTTATCAAAGGTAGAAGTCTCCGCCAAATAGAAGCAGTTGGTCACCGTGCCGCTGCCGGCAACGGCAGGTGTATTTTTGCTGTCTGCATTGTAGTAATAGCATCTGTTCACCGTGCCGCTGTTCTGCCCCACCAAACCGCTGGCGCTGCCGGTCACCTTGGCGGTAGACATACAATACTGCACCGTGCCGGACTTCAGTTCGCCCACAAGCCGGCCTGTTCCGCCGCTGATAGTCACATACTGGATGGCAGTTTTATTGTTGCCGCTGTTTACCACACCGAACAGGTTTCCAGTCAAGCCGGAAATAGTGTAGGTCGTAAGGTTCCGTCCCATCACAGGGTTGCCGGTAAGCGTTCCGCCGTTAAACGTACCCTTGAATGGGTTGGTCTCTGTGCCGATGGAGGTCCAGGCGGCATTCTCCAAGTTGATATTTGCACCGAGGGTGATGGCCTTGCCCTCCATGCTGTCCTTGCCGCTGTTGACCATGCGAGCAAGGGCTTTCAACTGAGTACCGTCCTCGTCTGTGATTTTGTACCCGGAAGAAACGACTCTGTTCCAAGCGAGGATAGCGTCAAAGTCGTCCGCTGTACCGTAGAACAGTGTGGCGGGGAATGAACCTGTATACTGAACACCCTCCCCTATAATTTCTGTGCGCTCATTCGCCGCTGCACCTTCGCTGGAAGCAAAGTAAATATTTGCATTCGCGTTAGCTACCTTAATGACAGTGGCAGCATCGTCAGTCACTTCATAGGTGTAATTGTTATCCTCGTTGAGTTCCGTGCCATTCACACTGACTGTTGCCGCGCAATCCGAAAAAATGGGCTTGAGGGTAATGGCCTTGGGCGGGTCGATAAGATGGGGATACTCGTCACCCTCACTCCATGCCCACATTTTTCCTGTGTCAGGAATATTGGTGTTGAGCGTTGTGATGCTATTATCGACCGTGAAGCCACTATAAATTGTTATGCAATTTGAGCACGTACCAGCATCAGGACCAACTATATCTTCCAGCCAAGCATCTTCTTCATCCGCTATATAGTTCCAGCAGTTTTTGACTGTAGACTCGTTGCCGCAGCCAAGGATAGTGCCATAGGGATTTGTGCCAGGGTATATAGCCCCATAGAACCCGCAGTTCTGCACAGTTGCCTTCTCTCCATAGCAAACAATTCCACCAGGCGCTGTATCATTTCCTTTTGCGGTGTTTCCTGCATTAACCTTGCCCTTTACGATCAAGTTTTGGACGACACCATCTACATACCCGAACAGGCCGGGAAACAACGTATCTAGGACATTCAACCCACTGATGGTATGGCCGTCACCGTCAAACGTGCCAGAAAACTTTAATTCCCAGTTTTCATCGTTGCCGATGGGTGTCCACTCCTTGTCACCAAGGTCTATATCCGCCGTCAGCTTGATGGTCTTGCCGGAAAAGTTGGTCCCACCATTCACCAGTTGCGCCAAACCCGCCAACTGCTCTGCGGTGCTGATCTCATAGGGCTTATCGGCAGTCCCTGCATCTTCTTCCGCATCCGTATACCAGGAGGTGTTGTCCGTGCCATCCCACGCATCCGCGGCGTTCTCGGCGTTCAGCAGAGCGATCTCGTCATCGCCGTTATTCTCGTCCTCGGTGGGCTGCTCGTTCTTGTTTTCCTCGTCCTTCTTATCCCCATCGGGGTTTTCTTTGTCCTTGCTATCCCCATCAGGCTTGCTGGCATCGTCGCCATTATCCTCATCGGGGTTCTTACCCTCATCACCGGGTTCGGTGGGCTGTTCGTCCTTGCCGTCCTCGGTGTTCTTGTCCTCATTGTTCTCGCTGTCCTCGCCGGGGGCGGGATCAGCCGGGTTCGTGTTGCCCTCGATGATGGCCGTACCGCTGCCGCCCACCACCTCCGTGGCAAACGCCGCGGGGGTCACCAGCGTCAGCGTGAGCACCATGCTCATCAGCAGGCTCACGATGCGCCGGGACATACTGCTTGTCCGTTTCTTCATGTGATCTGTCTCCTCTCGTTGTTGAACGTATCTATATAAAAACTATTTAGTTACTGCTCTTTGGCATCACCACATACAATTTGCCTGTCTCCGGGTCTTCGTACACCGTGCCCTTCTGCTCGAAGCTGCTGGAGGACTGGATGTCCTGCTCCATCTCTTCCGCGTTGTCCAGCTCCTGCATCTGCTCCCGCTGGAGGATCTCCACGCGGGTCTTGCTCAGATCCACGTTCCAGTTCAGTATGACCGCCGCCATCAGCCCGCAGGCGAACACCAGCATCACGTCCGACAGGTTCGCCAGCCCGGACATGGCGTCCACCTCCTCCGTCACCCGGCGGCGGGAGGAAAACTTACCCTTCAACATCGCTCGTGACCTCCTCCAAAACTGCCTCCATCAGCGTTTCCAGCGACACCATGTCGTCGTTGTACCACCGCTTGCGGATGTGGGAGATGACGCTGGCCACCGCCGCGCTGATAACACCCGCGATGGTGGTGTCGAATGCCACGTTCATGGACTCCGACAGCGTCACCGTGTCGCCCTGTCCCAGCGCCACGATGCCGGGGCCGAGAGGTATCAGCGTGCCCAGCAGGCCGAACATGGGGCCCAGCTTGGCGATCATGTCCGTGATGGAGGTGGTGCGGGCGTTCCGCGCCTCCTCCGTGGCCAGCAGGCGCTCCGCCAGCGCCGTCAGGGTGTCCTTGGGCAGCCCCCGGCTCTCCGCCAGCTCCAGCAGGGCCTTCTTCTGCCGCCGCAGCAGGCCGCTGTTTTCAATCAGCTCCGCAAGGCCGTCCGCGCCCGCCGCGTGTACGTCCCGCAGCAGCTGGGGGACGTTACACTTATGCTTGCGGCGCTCCGCGATGTACTCCACCACGATGTCGCCGATCTGCCAGACCGCGCCGGCCATGAGGACCAGCAGGATGATGAGGCAGGGGATCATCAGCGCCTGGGCGATGGTATGCAGTATTTCACTCAAAGAGATCATGTGTGTTTGCTCCTTCTATTTCTTCCTATTTTCAAGTCAGTTGTATGTGGTTTTGATTTTGTCGTTCAACAAAGAGAGGAGGTGGGAGGGGCGGCTTTTCCCCTCCCACCCTTATGGAAAGCTGACAGTCTCCGTTCAGACTGCCTCGGCTTGACAAGGGTAACTCAGCAGGACACCTCCTGCTCCGCGGCCTTTGCCGCTTTCTCAATTTCGCGCTGGCGGGCAGCGGCATCACGAGCCTCTTTCTTTTCCTGCTCCAGCCGCTTTTTCTCTTTCAGCCGTGATTGCTGTGCCGCATGGCTGGCTGCGGCCTTGGCCCGCTTCGCCTTCTTCTTGCGCTCGGATTCCTCGTAGAACAGCGGCTCCTGCACGGCTTTTTCCCGCTTGTAGCGTGCGGTGTCTTTCAACTTGGGCTCTTTTATCGGCGGACGCAGGTGTGCCATCTCCAATACTGCGGCCCAACCGCCGAAGCGCTCCTCGATAAACGTGCCGCCGTCTATCTCGCAGGGACTGGGCGTGTGCCGCAGCAGTTCAGCACGATTGCCGACGTATTGCGCCAAATGCGCCAGCGGCGTATCCGCGTGCTTTTCGGCAAACTCCGCGTCCCGCGCTTCCAGCGCCGCCACGGTACGCTTGGCCACATTACGCTCAAACCAACTCTTGTAGTCAAATCTCTCGCGGGGATTCCTGTTGGACATAGACGTGATCCTCCCTTACAAAAAAACGCCGGTTTTCCAAAGAAAACCAGCGGTGATCCGGCAGAAATGAAAATGCGCTGACGAATCTCGCCAGCGTACACTCCCGCCTATGCCGTCAGGGAGAGATCGCCCGCTGTACAACACTGATCCTCCATCGTGCAATTCTTCTGCCCTAACGTCACGAAGGACGTTTGTCCTTCTCGTACCTGAACCTACCTTCTCAGAGCGTTCGCTCCAATGGCTGCTATTCGCCACACGGCATTTCTGCCGCTTTGGTCCATTCCTTACGTCAACAGCGCCGTCCGCAGGGGGCATCACCCCGTTCCTTCAAAACTGCCGCCTGACGGTAATGATATACCGTCTTTACAGCGACAGCCACACGACTTCGCAAGACCTTTTATTCAGTTTTTGGCCTCGATTTTTTCGCAAAGTATGTTACTTTGCGAAAAAGCGCGGAACGCCTTGCGCTGCAAGGCATTTCAGATTTACGCTAGAAAAAGTCGAAAATTAGAACTCGTTGTTGACACGGAAAAACGGCTGGTATATACTGTTATTCGGTTGAAATTGGAAAGTTTTCGCAAAGTAACATACTTTGCGAAAATTTTTTGACATTTTCGGATAGAGAAAAGGACGCCTTTCGGCGTCCTTTTTTACGTTATTCCTTTCAAAAATCCTATCCCCTCCACGGCTCTGCGCTTGTAGTCCATGGACGAGTGGACGTATAGCCGAAGCGTGGTGCGGACATCGGCGTGACCCAGCAGCTCACTGACGCTTTTCACGTCCACCCCCCGCTCCACACACCGCGTGGCGTAGCTGTGCCGCAGGCAATGGAAATTCCGATACCGCACGCCGCAGTGCTCCAACAACACCTTATAGCGGTATTGCATCGCCCGCGGGTCAGGGACGATCTCCCCGCCGGTCAGCAGGTAGTTGTCCGGCTGCTTCTGTGCTGTCTTCAGCATCCGCAGCATCTCTTTCGGAATGGGTATCCAGCGTTCGGAATTTTCCGTTTTCGGTGGCTGCACCGTCAGGCACGTCCCGCCGCCTATCTGCGCGATGCGCTCCACCGTCCGCTGGATGTGCAGCAGTCCCGCGCCGACGTCCACGTCCTGCCATTGCAGGCCGCACAGCTCTCCCAGCCGCAATCCGGTGTAGGCTGTCAGCAGCACGCCAAGTCCCGTCCTGTCCGGACGGCGCAAGATGACCTGCCCCATTTGTTTCAGTTCCGGCTCGGTGAACACCTCCACGGCCTTCTGCCGCACCTTCGGCAGCGTCACATCCTCGCCGTAGCCCACACCGGCCATGCCCACGATCCGCAGCAGAAGACCACCCACCTCACGCACCAGCTTGGGCGAATAGTCCTCCTGTAACTGCTCGATGAAGTCGTTGACCTCCTCTGCCGTCAATTCCGCTGCCACGCGCTCGCCCAGCGCCGGCAGGATGTGGCATTGGATGTTGCGGCGGTAGCACGCCAGCGTGGAGGGCTTTATGCTCCCCTCCATGTCCTCCAGAAAGATAGCGGACAACCGTCCCACCGTTGCGTCCCTGCGGACGTATTTCCTGCGTTCTCCCATTTTTCAAGCACCTTTCCGTCCCCCATAGGTGCCCTGACTTCATGCAAAAAGCGCCGGCAAATGCCGACGCTTCTCTCGTGTAAACGGGCGCAAAGCCCCCGTTCATGCAGCTCGGTTTCAGGCGTGTGCATTGTGACGCTTACCGGCGCGACCTGACTTATCTCCTGCCTCAGAGGAGCCTCACAGTGACCTGTTCGCGGGGACTTTGACCCACATTCCAACTTTCACCGAAACGCCGCAGCGTTTCAGACCGGTAAGCCTATTCACTTTTCGGGGACTACGGGTGCTATTATGATGAACACCCCGCCGTTTTGCAAGAGGGATTTTGTTTCGCGGAAGGATACATTTTTGCGGCGTCGTTCGTTCGTTCCCGCAAAGCCGTATGGGAACTGCGTTCTTGTCTATATTACATGACGTGTTCTCATGCTTTTTTAGCGAAAGTTGAACGTTTATGTATTCCCGTTTTCCGCCACCCACGTCCGCACATAGTCCACGAACAGACGGGTGGAGTTGGAAAGTGCCTTCTTGTCCTTGACGCCGATGCCGATGGTGCGGTAGAAGTGCAGGGGCGCATGACAGACCTTGATGGGCGTGGGGCTGTGGCGCACCATCAGCTCCGGCAGCAGGCTGATGCCCAGTCCCTCCGACACCATAGCCAAGATAGTCCTGTCCTCCCGTGCGATGTACTTCACGTTGGGGCGGATGCCCATCTCGTCAAACGCCGCCATGATCTCGTAGTCGTCGCCCTCCTCCAGCTGGATGAAGGGTTCCTCCGCCAGCGCCGACACAGGGAACGGGTCGCGGTCGGCGTAGGGATGGTCACAGGGGACGATGACCTGCAATTCGTCCCGATGCAGGGCGTAGGTCTGCAAGCGCTTCACCGACGGCAGACGCAGAAAGCCGCAGTCCACTGTTCCGTTGACGATCCAGTCCTCGATCTGGTCATAGAAATCGCCGGTAACTACTTCAAACTCGTCTTTTACATTCGTACAAACGCTTATAAAGTGTATTATTAGTTCGTTTTATATGTGTTTTGTGATTGATTATCCGCACAATCCGATTCGTTCGTAATGTTTTTGTAGCCAAAATGTAGCCACTGTTTTTATTCACCTCATTTTTATTTAATGTTTAATAACAGTACTCCTTATCTTAGATTTTTATAAAGAAACATTTAATTTTGATAGTAAAAACAAAAATAAAAACATCAAAATTCCTCTAACAGTATCTTCTATAAAATCCTTCTTCTTTGATTTTACAACATTATATCTATTAAATAAACTAGTAATAGCATAATATCCATCACTTTTTATTATAGGCAAAAAATTAATCAGTATTGTAGAAATAATGGCATAATTATACTTATTTAAAGAAGGGAAAAAAATAAAACAAATCAATACATAAATACAATTCATAAAATTCCCTGCTAGATATACTGCTATCCTTTTATATTTAGGCAGTAAATAACTATCTGATGTATCCACATAAAATGCTGGATAAATAAAATAGATTTTAAAACCTATTTTTATTTTTCCACTTTTATAAAATAATTTAAGAAACAAAACATGCCCTAGTTCATGTATAAATATATTCGCAAATAAAATTATGTTTGCAATTATAAAATTAGAATCAATAATAACATACTTTTCATGGAAGAAATACATTACTATTGTCAAAGAAATGATACCCACCATAATTATTGCGTATATTGGATTTTCTTTAATTTCTTCTCGAAAAATCAATTTTTCTTCATCACATATCTGAATAAAATCCTTTTTTTTCATTTTATAAAAGTCATTTTGATATTTTAGAATATAATCATCAGCAGATTTTCCAACTATAATACTATTATCTTCATTTTCTAATATTTTCATAATAATTAACAGAGGCTAATAACTGTAAAAACCAATCGTCCTTAAACAAAAATTCACAAAACTCACAAGGACTAGCTAATTTATGCGGATAATCAATTTTGTTATCTTCAAGCAATTTTATAAATGGTGTAAATCCTTCTGTAAATACCGTATTTAAAACATAATTACTTTTGATGTCTGTAATTATTTCTTTTAAACTGTTTTCATTCAAGTTACCCATTTGTAAAATAGTATTTTCAATAACCTGCGAACAACATGGATAAACTTCCAATCTAGGATTGATTAATATATTAGGTTCAATACATCCTACACATCTTAAAACATCATTATCTGAGTCAAGTAATTTTATATAACTATTTTCTTCAAACAACTTTCCTGATCCAGTTGCAATTACTGGCTGATAACAAAACTTTGTATAATATGCACTTTCTCCCAATTGATTTAATATATCTCCCGGTGTCATCGAATCTTTTAAAAAACATCCAACTACATCCGTTGAAATATTATACGATTTTGCTACCATAATAATATTTTTCAAGCACTGTATATCAATAAAGGGCATATGAAATTCATCATAACTCAACGATATATACGAAAGTTTTGTCTTATATTTTTCTATGAATTTTTCAACATCTTCTATATTTTTTCCCCAAAAACCATTAGTTTTAATCGAAATTTTTACATTTCTGTCGAAAGGAAATTCCATAATTCTATCTATTAACGCAGGATATAACATAGGTTCACCACCAGTTATACCAATATCAGTTATCTGTTTACATTCTTTAACATCATTAAGAATTTTATCCAATTCTCTTTCTGTTAAAGTCTTTCCTCTCACTATTCCACGACTATCACAGCACATTTTACAATGTGCATTACAATTCTCTGTTAACAATATAGCTAAATGACTAAATTCCATTCTTTGCCCACCTCCTACGTAAACATAAAACAGCCATAACACAAATTAAAAATACTATCAAATCATATACATAATTTCCAGCAATGTAGTGTAACAAACTTGTTATTTCAATTTTCCCATCCAAATAAGATATTAGATGATGATAGTCCGTTGTTGATGCATCATAATATGCAAAATACTCCATAAAAGGAGAACCAGCTGAAACTACTATTCCTGCGATCCACAAAAAGAAACTTGAAAAAAATGCAACCAAAAAATTGCTAAATATAAATCCTATTGTCGATATGATAAGGGTATAATAAATCATTACCCCTTCTATTTTTAGGAATACCACTGGCAACATTCCTAATTTTGCATATGGTACACAAACCAAAATTGAAGAAAAAGCACTGCCAATTATTGTTGCTAATAAAATCATGCCAACCTTTGTCAAATAGTATCTTAACTCTGAAAAACCTAAAGTTTTATAAAAAAATATATTTTTTTCTTTATAATCCACATAAAACTGCATTATTATAAAAGCCGAAAATAACAATGTTCCAAATTGCGTATAAACAGTATATACACTTTCAAACATATCTTGGAAAGTCACATTTTGAACTTTGTCTATAGTAACCAATAAAATGTATCCTAGCAAAACATTTAATAAGTTAATCAATGTAAAAATTACATAAAATTTGTTTCTTACAGCCCTTTTCATTTCTAGCTTCATTCTAACCATCACCCCTTAATATAAGCATTTACAACTTTCTCTTTAGTCATATTTGACAAAATATTTTTATTTTCTATCAAATAATATGCACCTTCAAGATATTCTATATCTGTCAAATTATGAGTAATGTTGATAATAGTTGTATTACTCGTTTTGATGTATTCATTCAAAAAGCTATATATATCAAAGCAACTTTTTTTATCCAAAGCATTTGTAAATTCGTCTAATACTACAATTTCTGGCTGTGTTGCTAAGAAAAATAGTAATTTAATTTTCTGTTTTTGCCCATCACTTAAATTTTTCATCTTATTATCAAATGAAATTTCTTGTATATTCAACTGTTCAATCAATTTTTGGGCAACTGTAACATTAAATTTACGTTTAGTCACATCTATAATGTCTTTAACTTTTAAATCTGATGGCAAATTAGTATAACTTCCTATAACACAAACCTTCTTATTAACACCTTCTATATCTCCATCAAACTTCATTGCTCCAACAAGTGCTTTTGCTAAACATGTTTTTCCAGTCCCATTTTTTCCTAAAATATGATTGATTGTTTTTGATTTAAAATCTACATTTACATTTTCTAACAGGCACTTTCCTTTTATTGAAAGAGAAAAATTTGTAAGCTTCATATTTTTCGCCAAACAGTATCAAAATACTTATTAAAGTGGAAATACCTCTAAACTCCTTTTTAGAGAATTTAGAGGCATTTCTTCTACGGTTATTTATGATTTACTTCCAACAATCGTAGCCTTACCTGATGAACGGACAAAATACCAAAGGCTCAGAACTTTTTCAAGTTTAAAAGAATTCAGCTTTTTTTCCAGTTCTTTTTTGTCTTTGTCATCTGTTGCTTTAAAGTCATTAATACGCATTTGGCTTTCCTCCTTTCTTCATATCAAGCAGTATAGCACTCTTGTTTAAAAATTCAATATCTTTTTCGTATTTTTTATTGTTTTTTCATATTTTTTCCAAAACAATTTATTATACTTTATCTTCCTCTATCCATAGATTTTTTCTTAACTGACCGTTTTGGTTGCTGTCTGCCTTCATGCTGATAGCGGTGCAGTTTTTCCAGTACGCTTGCTTTTTTCGGCTGTTCTAACGGATTTTCTTTCTTCTGGTCCGTCTGATTTTTCCATGCCCGCAGTTCTTCATTGTATTCTATAATCAGTTCTTCTGCCTTGTTATAAACCTTCTGAAAGGATTGCACATTTGGATACCCTTCACGTTTTACGATCTGCTCCATACTCCTGTGCAGACGCTTTTCCAAATCCTCTAACAATTCAATTTTCCCTTCCAGAGATTTTCTCTCTTTGCCTTTAAATAGTCCTCGTAACTCTGACAGTTGCTTTTTCAAAGAAGAAATATCCTGCTGTGTGCGTTTTATCTCTATTGACTGTCTCTGCAATTCATACATGAGCTTCTGCATATCTTTCCACTCCTGCAAGTCAATCTTGGGTACAGGTTTAGGCGGTAGCTTAAATTTGAAAATTACTTCCTGTAAAAAGTCTTTCGCACCTCGGATAATCTGACGGAACATATCCGGCAACCAACCGTATGCCCTTATAGATTGCAGCGTTTTATCTGTGATTTTTTCCTGCTTGATCTTCAAAATATCTTCTTCAGGAACACCTTCAACTAATGCCACATCAACTGTCCGATTCCATTCCTGCCTTGCCGCATTGTCTGCCTTTATCTCCTCTGCTTTCGGATTGTTCTTTCCAATTTTCTTCGTTGCTAAATATACGCCGCCCTGTTGAAATACGGATAGTTTTTCAGATTCTTCTTTTACATATCGGTTGATCGTATCAGTAAACAGTTCCTTGACTTCTTTGGTAAATGCTTTGTTCTTAAACCATTCATCCTTTTTCGTGAAAATATGGCTTTCATAGACTTCCCCTTTGGGGATAATACTGCATCCCACCCGAAGATTACCCTGCTCGTCTAAAACCTCTTTCTTTGTGCGTCTATGCTTTCCCTGCTCATCATAAAACATATTTCGGGTAGCAATCTTTACTTCAGGCTGTTCCAACATTTTCCGTTCACTGAATACCAGATGGATATGATAATTCGTCTTTGCCTTGTTGTGATGAAGGGCTGCACTACACTCCACACCATACCTTTTATGAAAACTCTCCGTAAAAAGCCTTACCACATCATCTGCCCTGTACTGAACAAAACTTTCAGGAAGTGCAATGATAAACTCACGCCCTTCAATACATTTCCCTGCCGATCCACTCGCCTTAAAATCCAACTGATTTTCTCTTGCAAGATTTTTCCAAAACTCCGGTGTTACTCCTTCTGTCTGATAGGTCGCATAGAGATATTCCTGCCGTTTCGGATTGGAGATATAATCAATCCTTCCTTCCACATCGGACAGCTTGCTTTGTCTGATAAATGAATGTCTGCCTATAAGCATCCTCCTTCCTCGGCTCCCGCCGACTTTGTTGTGAGTAGGTGCATAGGCACCTGTTTACGAACTGATTGCCGTATCCGGCATAAGCCTCGCAGAGCGAAATACACAGAGTACAAACCATAGGTTTGTGCGATGAGTGTATTTCGCTCTCAATCGCCGAGGGCTTGTCTTTGTTTAACATAATCCGATTACTTCTCGGACTCACGCTTAGATTTATGGGCGTATCCGCCCTTTTTTTCTGCCCGTATCCGGGCTGTTTTTTCTATGACTGATAGCAAATGATCCACAGTACTTTCTTCCCATCCAGCAAGCCATATCATGGTTCTTTCCTCTGCTTTAGTCAGTTCCACGCCTTCCAGTACCTTGTTCATTTTCTGTATCTGTCTGCCCTCCATCTCATAAAACAAATCATTCACATTTCTGCTTTCTCTTTCCGGCTGTTTTAACATCTGCAACACTCCCTTCTGCTAAAAAATAAAATAAATTTAAAAATTACACGTATAAGCGTATAAACGTATCTTCCACACTTTTCAGAAACCTGTAACCCCTTGATTTTCCTGAAGATATACGCATATACGCTTCTTTGGAAAATTCTTTTTTATCGGTTTTTCATCCGTATCAACGGTAACTGTCTATGCGTATCTGCGTATGGATTCCCTGAAATCCTCTGGCATTTTTCCCATTGTCTGAGGGAATATTGGTAGAATAATGAATGTGATACTTCTTTTCATTTTCTTTTAAGTACCCCGAAAAACTTTTTGCACTCATAGGTTTTTCCGTATTGTCTTCACACCAGCGGCCGTATGCCTGATATAAATTTTTAGAAGTTGCCGTTGTATTTTCTTCCAAACGGATATACCCAGATGACTGCATAAAAGCGATAATATTATTTCCAGATTCCATAGCTTCGTGCAGATTTTTCTTTGCACGTTCACTGATGGTAAATCGGTATTTATTTTTCAGTAATCGTTTCAATCCCTCCAGACACCAGAGAAAAATATCGTCTGCTTCTCTTTGCAATTTCTCGATCAGATAGGGATCATCTACTCTGTCCGGTGGCACATCTTTGACCGTAAGGATAATCTGTCTGCGGTAAAATCCATAGGAACGATCATGCAAAGCACTCAGACTCCCGTTTCCAAAGCAGAGAAATCTGACATATAAATTCCCCTGTACGCTCTGCTTTGACTTCCTTTCCAAATCCATCTTATCCTCCAGCGTGACTATGGTTTTAATGTAGTTGGTGTCTTTCAATGCTTCCAGTTTCATATCATCATCCACCATCAAAAGTCGGTATTCCAAATCCGCCCTTGCGAAACGATTATGTTCTACTTTCTGAATATTACTTACATTCATATTCGTTCCGAGAATTTTTCTCATAACCAAACCTATACGGGATTTCCCCTCCCCTCCTTTTCCTAAGATAATCAATAACTTCTGTGCCTTGTTGGATGGAATTAAACAATATCCCATATATTCCTGCAAGGTAGGAATATCATCTTCCTCCAACAGTTCTGAAAGAAATTGTAACCACCGTTCCGGCTTTGCTTCTTTCATTTCATAATTTACAGGCAAGCGGTTCAGACAGAACTCCTTCTTTTCTGTAAAATCTCCATTTAGAAAATAAGTTCCGTTATTCACATGGATACGATCCATTTGCACCGGAAGTTCCTCTGAATAGGCTTCCAGTTTCAGAACCTCCAAAAGCTGTTTTACTTTCTTGGAAATTCCTTTCGTAAGAACTGGTTTTACCATTCTGTAAATTTCTTTTTCTACCTCGCTGTCCGGCAGCATTCCGTCATAGCTGAAAAAGATACCGTTGATACATTTCAATGGCATTCTTTGCAGGAAATTTTCACAAAATGCCACCTCATCAATCTGCCCATCCTCAAACCATTCCTGAGAGTACCCTTTAAAGTTCATTTCTCTCTGATCCAATGCTTCTTCCAGTCTATTCCTTGTTGTTTCGTCTATATTCTTCCATTCGTTTCTCAATTCTTTTCACATCCTTCCCACTATCCAGTAAAAATTCAATTCTGTCCTGTAACTCTCCAAACACCAGTAAATCCAGATAGTAATTTATCTTTTCTGTCTGCTGGCAGGCTTCTATAAATTCTGCTTTCCATTCTTCCTCTGGTGTTTTTGGTGCGTATCTTATTTTCCATTCTTCCAGCAGATGAAGATAATCCGATAAAATACGGATACTTTCCCGTTCCCATTCTTCAAATTTCTTTTCCGTCTGGTAGAATGTTCTTTTCGGTTTTTCTTTTTTCTTACTGGCATTCCTTTTTCTTGCGTTATCTGTAAAAACAGGTATCTGAAAATCTTCTGCCAGTTTCTTTGCTGCTTCCAATGGTGCTAGATGAAAGAAATCTGCCACAAATGTGATCACATCCCCTTTCGCACCACAAGCAAAACAGCAAAAACCTCTATCCACTTTCATACTGGGATGCCTGTCATCATGAAAGGGGCAACAGACCATCCCGTTTTTATTGACTTTCAACCCGTACTGTTCGGCTGCCTGCCTTGCAGTTACGTTTTCTTTTACTGTCTGAAAGATATTCATTCCATTTTCATCTCACAGCCATAATATT